>Ga0224501_10003846_pt1 | contig 11844 bp, 11 predicted proteins | sample SF_Oct11_sed_USG_4_FD_169105 | JGI IMG/M metagenome (GOLD analysis project Ga0224501, IMG submission 169105) | Sediment microbial communities from San Francisco Bay, California, United States - SF_Oct11_sed_USGS_8_1 | ecosystem: Environmental > Aquatic > Marine > Sediment | place: USA... | reverse complement strand
TTCATCGACGAAATTGACGCCGTTGGTCGCCATCGTGGTGCTGGTCTGGGTGGTGGTCACGATGAACGTGAACAGACATTGAACCAGTTGCTGGTTGAAATGGATGGCTTTGAAGGTAATGAAGGTGTGATTGTCATTGCAGCGACCAACCGTCCTGATGTCCTTGATCCTGCTTTATTACGTCCTGGTCGATTTGATCGCCAGGTTGTCGTACCGCTTCCAGATATGAAAGGTCGTGAGCAGATCCTGAAAGTACATATGCGCAAGGTGCCGATTTCTGATGATGTTGAAGCACGCACTATTGCACGTGGGACCCCCGGTTTCTCGGGTGCCGACCTGGCTAATCTGGTGAACGAGGCGGCCCTGTTTGCCGCTCGCGCAAATAAACGTCTGGTAGAAATGGCTGAATTTGAAAAGGCCAAAGACAAAATTATGATGGGTGCTGAGCGCCGGTCCATGGTCATGAGTGAGGATGAGAAAAAACTCACGGCCTATCACGAAGCGGGCCATGCGATTGTTGGTTGGCATGTGCCAGATCATGATCCTGTCTATAAGGTAACCATTATTCCGCGCGGTCGAGCGCTGGGTGTGACCATGTATTTACCTGAAGAAGATAAGTACAGTCACAGTAAACAAATGTTAGAGAGCCGTATATCCAGCCTGTTTGGTGGTCGTCTTGCCGAAGAACTTGTTTTTGGTAAAGAGAAGGTCACTACCGGTGCTTCGAATGATATTCATCGCGTGACAGAGCTGGCTCGCAGTATGGTGACCAAATGGGGTTTATCAGAGCGTCTTGGACCTATGACCTATAGTGAAGAAGAAGGTGAAGTCTTCCTTGGTCATTCTGTGACGCAACATAAAAATGTTTCGGATGAAACTTCACATATTATTGATGAAGAGATTCGTTCTATTGTTGACCGCAACTATGAACGTGCACAGACAATCCTGACCGACAACATGGACAAGTTGCACAATATGGCGGAAGCTCTGATCAAATACGAAACGATTGATAAAGACCAGATCGATGACATCATGAACGGTAATAAACCCAGACCACCCGCAGATTGGGATGAGCAACCACCTTCAAGTGATGATTCAGCCGATGCTGTTGAGAAAAAAGCCAGCGATAAAAAAGGCGGTGCAATTGGTGGTCCTGCTGGCGAACATTAGTCAGTAAACTTAACGATATAAATGCCCCGCTAATGCGGGGCATTTTCATTCAGTGGCAACAAATAAAATATTCATCATGTATGATTCGATGAACGTCGAACAAGAAAACAAACATGCCAAGTTTTATTACACCTGTGCGTAAATTTACTTTACCTGATCAATGTGTCATGGGGATTCTTAATGTTACCCCGGATTCATTTTCAGATGGTGGTCAGTTTCAGTCGATTGAATCAGCACTCCAACAAACGCGCCAGATGGTCGAGCAAGGCGCAGCCATTATTGATATCGGGGGGGAATCAACCCGACCTGGGGCAAAAGCAGTTTCTGTTAATGAGGAGCTTGAACGCGTTATTCCTGTTATTGAAGCCATCCGCCGAGAATCAGATGTTCCAATCTCGATTGATACCAGCAAACCGGAAGTCATGTCTGCAGCTGTGGCCGCAGGTGCAGATATGGTCAATGACGTCTGTGCATTGAGTCAGGGACATGCAATGGAAACTGTCGCAAAATTAAACGTACCGGTATGCCTGATGCATATGCAGGGTGAGCCACGTACCATGCAGGCCTCTCCCCACTATGACAATGTTGTTGCCGAGGTAAAGACATTTTTACAACAACGAATTGAAAAATGCGTGGCGAGTGGCATTGATCGCGCTCAGATCCTGATTGACCCCGGTTTTGGCTTTGGCAAAACCCCGGCTCATAACCTGAGTCTGTTGAAGCATCTGGATGAAATTATGAGTCTAAAGTTGCCTGTTTTGCTCGGAATTTCGAGAAAATCGACAATTGGATATATACTAGACAAAGACGTAGACGAAAGAGTCTATGGCAGTGTCGCTCTTACGGCGCTGGCAATACAAAAGGGCGCTTCGATTATTCGGGCACATGATGTGGCTGCAACTGTCGACGCGATAAAAGTGGCTCAGGCTGTGAGCACTGCTTCATAAATTAAGGCATTACGATATGGCGAGAAAGTATTTCGGCACCGATGGTATCCGCGGCAAAGTGGGTACATTTCCAATTACCCCCGAATTTATGCTCAAACTCGGCTGGGCCGCAGGCAAGGTGCTAGCGGGTGACGATGGCGGCAAAGTCATTATTGGCAAGGACACACGTATCTCTGGATATATGTTTGAGTCCGCGCTTGAGGCAGGTTTGTCTTCTGCGGGCCTGGATACCTATCTGCTGGGGCCTATGCCAACACCTGCAGTGGCTTATTTAACACGAACCCTGCATGCAAGAGCCGGTATTGTAATTAGTGCCTCACACAATCCATATTATGACAATGGCATCAAGTTCTTCTCAGCGGATGGGACCAAGCTGCCTGATGATGTCGAGCATGCGATTGAAGCACAATTAGATAAAGACATGATCTGTAACGACTCTGCCCAACTCGGCAAAGCCATGCGTGTGAAAGATGTCGAGGGTCGCTATATCGAATTCTGTAAAAGTACGATTCCGTATGCCACTAGCCTGAAAAGTCTAAAAATTGTTATCGACTGTGCCCATGGCGCGACCTACTGGGTTGGTCCCTCAGTATTAAGAGAGCTGGGTGCCGATGTGATTGCGATTGGAAATCGCCCGGATGGTTTAAATATCAATGATGGCTTTGGTTCAACCCGCCCGGAAAAACTACAGCAGGCGGTGCTGGAAGAAAAAGCCGATCTAGGTGTGGCTCTGGATGGCGATGGCGACCGTCTCATTATGGTTGACCATGAGGGTAATCTGGTCGACGGTGACGAACTGCTTTATATCATTGCCATGGATCGTCATTCCAGAGGAGAGCTGAATGGCGGGGTTGTTGGTACCCTCATGACTAACCTGGGCTTTGAACATGCGCTGGATAAAAATACCATCCCATTTAAACGCGCTGCTGTGGGTGATCGTTATGTCATGGAACAGTTGCTTAAAGAAGACTGGATCCTTGGTGGAGAGTCATCAGGTCATATTATCTGCCTGGATCGAACTACAACGGGTGACGGTATGGTGTCTGCGCTACAGGTGCTGGCTGCAGTCGTGGATACCGGTAAGACCCTCAAGGAACTCCGCTCAGGCATGAGCAAGTATCCACAGACTCTCATCAATGTCACCATGACAGAACGCATGGAAGTCTGTGAGCAGAAACCGGTCAAAGAGGCCGTCAAAGAGGCCGAAATTCAGCTGAATGGATCGGGACGCGTGCTGTTGAGGCCATCCGGCACCGAGCCACTGATTCGTGTGATGGTCGAAGGCCAGGACGCCAGTCAGGTTCAGACGGTCGCAGATGGTATCGCTGAGGTCGTACGGCAAGTCGTTTCTGGCTGATTCTCAGACTATTTCCCCTAAAACTCTCGGTTTTCCCCTTTCCTGATTGATTTATGCCACGCTGGGCGGTAAGCTTTCGCGCTATTTTTACAGCTGCGAAGAAGACCCGAGGGGAGATCGATGCGTAAACCAATTATCGCCGGAAACTGGAAAATGAATGGTTCCCGAGACAGTATTAAAACATTGCTGAATGGAATCAAAGCAGGCATGGCAGAAGTCAAAAATGCTGAAGTTGTCGCCTGTGCACCTTCTATATATATCCCTGATGTTGCCGATCAACTCGCTGGTTCAGCGGTTGCCTGGGGTGGTCAAAACCTCAGTACTGAAGAAAAGGGCGCATTTACCGGTGAAATCTCCGCTTCAATGCTACTGGACTTCAACTGTAAGTACGTTATTGTTGGTCACTCTGAGCGTCGTACGCTCTATGGTGAAGATGATGCTCTGGTGGCAAAGAAGTTTGCTGTTGCGCATCAAGCCGGCCTGATTCCAATCCTTTGTATTGGTGAGACGCTGGAAGAACGTGAAAAAGACATCACCGAAGAAGTTTGTGGACGCCAGATCAAAGCGGTTATTGATGAAGTGGGTATCCAGACATTAGGTGAAGGTGTGATTGCCTATGAACCAGTCTGGGCCATCGGTACAGGTAAAACTGCATCACCTCAACAGGCTCAGGACGTTCATGCCTTTATTCGTAAATTGTTAGCCGAACACGATCAGGGTGTTGCGGATAAATTACGTATCCAATACGGTGGTAGTATGAATGCTGGCAATGCTGCGGAATTGCTAGCCATGGATGATATTGATGGTGGGCTGATTGGTGGCGCCTCATTAAAGGCGGAAGACTTCCTGGCGATATGTAAGGCAGCTGGGTAATATTTTTAATCGAACGAAGTATACGGAATTATCATGGCACACAATCTGTTATTAGTCGCACATGTTTTGATCGCTGTTGGACTCGTTGCACTGGTTTTATTACAACAGGGCAAGGGTGCGGATGCTGGCGCTGCATTTGGCAGTGGAGCCTCGGGCACAGTATTTGGTAGTCGTGGTTCAGGTTCATTCCTGACACGCACGACAGCAATTCTGGCGACACTGTTTTTTATTACCAGTCTAAGTCTGGCCTATCTGGCAACCAAAGATGCCAAACCGACTTCGGTTATAGACATGGTTCCTGAAACTCAACAGACCGATACAACTAAGAAGCAGAAAGTACCTGCTTCGGACGTTCCTCAGTCTGAGTAAAGAAATTTGCCGATGTGGTGGAACTGGTAGACACGCTATCTTGAGGGGGTAGTGGCGTAAGCCGTGCCGGTTCGACTCCGGCCATCGGCACCATATTGAAAAAGAGCTTCTGTGATGTGACGTTGCAGGAGCTTTTTTTATGTCAGGGATGAATCAGGAATGACGCTCGTCGATTCTTGCCTAAGCCTGTTTTCAGGCTTATCATCGTTGAATATATGGATATATCGAGGGAAGTGTGAAAAAGTTATTTGTATTAATTCTATGCATAGCGGTGTTAGCTGCTTGTGCTTCAAAAGGTGGAACTCGCACAGGAAGTGTTGCATCAATAAAGGTCTATGGTAACTGGTGTGGACCTGACCACCCAAAAGATGTTTCCAGGGATCCAAAACCCATTGATAGGCTGGATAAGGCATGTCGGCGTCACGATCTGTGTTATGTCAAACGAGGTATGTATGACTGCAAGTGCGATGCAGTCTTGAATGCGCAAATTGAAAGCGATCTTGAGCTTGATCTATATAGTAAACAGCAGGAAGCCTTTGCACACTCGTTTAGATATTATTTTAAAGGCTCACCATGTAGTGGGGATACTCGGTATAAAACAGGTCCGAGTCGGGCGATTCATAATATCTATAATAAGGCAGAACGTACGGTTAAAGGTGTCTATAACAAAGTCTTTAGCTCAGATGATTCATCCAATTCATTGAGTGAAGAACAAAAAGCCTTGCTTAAAGAGAATGAAAAATAAATCGCACATGAGTTCATTACATAAAAACCATATTAATAATAATGAAAATTTAGATTTAACTTTATCAGCAATTACTATTATCGGCTTATTAAGCACTGATATTGCTAAACAAATTTAAATATTTCAGTATTGTTTTTTCTTTGAGCAGTTTTTATCTCCAGCGAAATTTTTTATACCCCTAGCAAATCAAAGTATCTCTCTGTTTTTAAAAGAAAAACAATAAATTTATAAACTTGACAGCATTTCACAGTCTGCCTAGACTGACCCACCTTATCTAGGTAAGGCGCATAAGACTTAAATAAAGAAATTTGCTGCACTAGAATCAGCAACGCCAATAAGGGGAGAGAGGATAACCATGCTGGAGAATTACCTTCCAGTTCTGATTTTTATGATCATCGGTCTGGTCGTTGGTGCCGTGATGATCGTACTGGGATTCGCCCTGTCTCCCAGCCGTCCTGATAGTGAAAAACTATCTCCCTATGAATGTGGTTTCGAAGCATTTGAAGATGCTCGTATGAAGTTTGATGTGCGTTATTATCTTGTCGCGATTTTATTTATTTTGTTTGACCTTGAGATTGCCTTTTTATTCCCCTGGGCTGTTGTGCTTGAGGAGATCGGAATGTTTGGTTATACCGCCATGGCAATCTTCCTGGGTATTCTTGTGATCGGTTTCATTTATGAGTGGAAAAAAGGAGCTCTTGAATGGGAATAATTGAAGGTACCATGAAAGAAGGTTTCGTAACCACATCGCTGGATAGTCTCATCAACTGGGCACGAACAGGTTCTTTATGGCCAATGACCTTTGGACTTGCCTGTTGTGCGGTTGAAATGATGCAGGCAGCGGCATCGCGTTATGATATTGATCGATTTGGTACAGGTGTATTTCGCCCGAGTCCGCGTCAGTCGGATGTAATGATCGTGGCGGGTACCTTATGTAATAAAATGGCCCCGGCCTTACGTAAAGTTTATGACCAGATGGCTGAACCTCGTTGGGTCATCTCTATGGGATCCTGCGCCAATGGCGGCGGTTATTACCATTATTCTTATTCTGTTGTTCGCGGTTGCGATCGTATTGTTCCTGTTGATGTTTATGTGCCCGGATGTCCTCCAACGGCTGAAGCGCTGTTGTATGGCATTATTCAGTTAAAAGAAAAAATCCGTCGCACCAATACCATCGCCCGTTAATATAAAGAGCCAAGCATTCGATGTCTGATTATTATAAAAACCTGCTCGAGCAACTGCGTAATAGTTTTGGCGATGCCGTTTCTGATGGACGGATCCACTTTGGTGAAGCGACCTTAATCGTCAACAAGGATCAGTTAACTCAGGTTTGTACAAAATTACGTGATGCTTCCGAATTTGCCTTTGAAGAACTCATCGATATCTGTGGTGTTGATTACAGCGAATATGATGATGGTCAGTGGGAAGGTCCGCGATTTGCAGTGGTATATCATCTGATTTCAATCAAGAATAATCATCGACTTCGAGTAAAAGTCTTTGTTGATGGAGAACCCCCTGTGCTGGATTCAGTGATTGGAATCTGGCGTGCGGCAGACTGGTTCGAACGCGAAGCCTTTGACCTGTTTGGTATTGTGTTTGAAGGTCATCCTGATTTGCGTCGAATACTTACAGATTATGGCTTTATTGGTCATCCGTTCCGTAAAGACTTTCCGCTTAATGGACATGTTGAAATGCGTTATGACCCTGAGAAACAACGTGTTGTTTATCAGCCAGTCACCATTGAGCCGCGTGTGAATCAGCCACGTGTGATCCGTGATGATCATCGTTATACCGAAAGATTTGAAGAAGGTAATAAGTTAAATGGCTGAGTTACATAATTACACACTTAACTTTGGTCCACAGCATCCTGCTGCGCATGGTGTGTTACGCCTGATCCTGGAAATGGATGGCGAAGTGATTCAGCGTGCCGATCCTCATGTTGGCTTACTCCATCGTGCCACAGAAAAACTGGCAGAAAGCAAACCTTACAATCAAAGTATTCCTTACATGGATCGTCTCGATTATGTATCCATGATGTGTAATGAACATGGCTATGTATTGGCACTGGAACGTATGCTTGGTATTGAGGCACCGATTCGTGCGCAATACATTCGTGTCATGTTCGATGAAATTACCCGAATTCTGAATCACCTGATGTGGCTCGGTACGCATGCACTCGATGTTGGTGCAATGACCATGTTCCTGTACTGCTTCCGTGAACGTGAAGACCTGATGGATATGTATGAAGCAGTGTCGGGCGCGCGTATGCATGCGGCTTACTATCGTCCCGGTGGTGTTTATCGCGATTTGCCCGATCAAATGCCGCAGTATGGTTTATCCAAATGGAAAAACGAAAACGATGTTAAGCGCATGAACGAAAACCGTCAGGGTTCGTTGCTTGATTTTATCGAAGATTTTGTTAATCGATTCCCTGCCTGTGTGGATGAATACGAAACGCTGTTGACTGAAAACCGTATCTGGCGCCAGCGTACTGTAGGCATTGGTGTTGTTTCTCCTGAACGCGCTATGCAGCTCGGCTTTACTGGCCCGATGCTACGTGGTTCTGGCATTGAATGGGATTTGCGTAAAAAGCAGCCCTATGAAGTTTATGACAAGATGCATTTTGATATTCCCGTTGGTGTGAATGGTGACTGTTATGATCGCTATCTTGTCCGTATTGAAGAAATGCGTCAGTCAAATCGCATTATCAAACAATGTATACAATGGCTTAGAGATAACTCTGGTCCAGTGATGCTGGATGACCATAAGCTTGCGCCACCAAAGCGTGAAAATATGAAAGGCGATATGGAATCACTGATTCATCACTTTAAATTATTTACTGAAGGTTACACCTTACCAGCCGGTGAAGTTTATTCTGCAGTTGAGCATCCAAAAGGTGAGTTTGGTATTTATCTTGTTTCCGATGGCGCCAATAAACCTTATCGACTGAAGATTCGTGCGCCTGGCTTTGCGCATCTGGCTGCAATGGATGAAATGAGTAATGGTCATATGCTGGCTGACGTGGTCGCCATCATCGGTACTATGGATATCGTGTTTGGAGAAATTGATCGATGATGATTCAGACAACAAAACCAGAGAGCAAACTGGATTTGATCAACGAAGAATCCAGAAAAGAAATCGATCAGTGGATTGCCAAATATCCTGTAGAACAAAAACAATCTGCCTCAATGGCGGCATTAAGAATTGTGCAGGATCAAAATGGCGGCTACCTCACCACTGAATTAATGGATGCGGTTGCTGAATATCTGGATATGCCAGCGATTGCGGTTTATGAAGTTGCCAGTTTTTATTCAATGTATGAGCTGAAGCCTGTTGGTCGTCACAAGATCTGTGTCTGTACCAATATTTCATGCATGTTATGTGATTCTGATGAAATTGTGGCTCATCTAGAAAAGAGTTTGGGAATCAAACTGGGTGAAACCACTCCTGATGGACGCATCACCCTGAAAGAGGTTGAATGTCTGGGCGCTTGTGTTGATGCACCTGTTGCGCAGATTGGTGATACCTATCATGAAAAATTAACACCTGCCAAAATCGATAAGATTTTGAGTAGCTTAAACTAAGGCGCGGACGTAAGTTATGGCAAACGAAGTTTGTTTCAGAACCATGCATCTCGATAAACCATGGACTCTTGAAAGTTACAAGAGCGTTGGTGGTTATCAGGTATGGCAAAAAATTCTGAAAAACAAAACGCCGCCTGAAGAATTGATTGAAGAGCTGAAAACTTCAGCTTTACGTGGTCGTGGTGGCGCAGGCTTCCCGACAGGACTTAAGTGGAGCTTTATGCCGCGTAATGCTCCAGGTCAGAAATACATCGTCTGTAATTCAGATGAAGGCGAACCCGGCACCTGTAAAGATAGAGATATTTTACGCTATAACCCACATCAATTAATTGAAGGTATGGCGATTGCTGGATACTGTATTGGTGCTAGCGCAGGCTATAACTATATTCGTGGTGAATTCTGGGAACCCTATGAACGTTTTGAAGCTGCACTCGAAGAGGCTTATAAAGCAGGTCTGCTTGGTAAGAATGTACTGGGATCAGGTGTAGACTTTGATCTGGCATCTCATCTTGGTGCCGGCGCTTATATCTGCGGTGAAGAAACAGCCTTGCTTGAGTCCATCGAAGGTAAGAAAGGGCAGCCTCGTTTCAAACCACCATTCCCGGCTGGCTTTGGTCTGTATGGGCGCCCAACAACAATCAATAACACTGAGAGTCTCGCCTCTGTACCGGTTATTCTTGAAAAGGGTGGTCAATGGTTCCTTGAAATGGGTAAGCCAAATAACGGCGGCACCAAACTCTTTTCTGTTTCAGGTCATGTGAATAAACCCGGTAATTTTGAAGTTCCTTTGGGAACCCCATTTGCTGAGTTACTCGATATGGCCGGTGGTATACGCAATGGTCATCGACTCAAGGCCGTGATACCAGGTGGTTCATCGGTGCCTGTTGTACCAGCAAAAACCATGATGGAACTGGACATGGATTATGATTCATTATCCAAGGCCGGTACTATGCTTGGTGCAGGTTCAGTGATCGTTATGGATGAAACAACCTGTATGGTTAGAACACTGGCGCGACTTTCACATTTTTATTTTGAAGAATCATGTGGTCAGTGTACCCCCTGTCGTGAAGGCACAGGCTGGTTAGCGCGCATGGTTCATCGTATTGAACATGGTCAGGGCCGCCCTGAAGATCTGGACTTGCTGGATGATGTCGCTAACCGAATTGGTGGTCGCACAATTTGTGCCTTAGGTGATGCCGCGGCAATGCCAGTACAAAGTTTTCTTAAACATTTTAGAGATGAATTCCAATATCACATAGACCATGGCAAGTGCATGGTGTGATGAAGCAGGACGAATAGAACGAATGTCAGATACAGTTAACATAGAGATAAACGGAATCAAACTTGAGGTTCCGCAGGGGAGTATGGTGATCGAGGCTGCTGATCAGGCAGGTATCACTATCCCGCGTTTCTGTTATCACAAAAAATTGTCTGTGGCAGCAAACTGTCGTATGTGTCTGGTTGAAGTTGAGAAGGCACCAAAACCATTACCTGCCTGTGCGACACCTGTTACCGATGGTATGAATGTGCAGACACGTTCACCCATGGCGCTTGAAGCACAAAAGAGTGTGATGGAATTTCTATTGATTAATCATCCGCTCGATTGTCCGATTTGCGATCAGGGTGGTGAGTGTGATTTACAGGATATTGCCATGGGCTTTGGTGGTGATATCTCACGTTTTGTTGAGAAAAAGCGTGTTGTAAAAGAAAAAAATATTGGGCCTCTGATTGCAACCGATATGACGCGCTGTATTCATTGCACGCGCTGTGTTCGCTTTGGTCAGGAAATTGCGGGTATCCGTGAGCTTGGCGCAACCGGACGTGGCGAACATACCGAAATTGGAACCTATGTAGAAAGTACCGTCGATTCAGAAATGTCGGGGAATGTAATCGATCTGTGTCCGGTGGGCGCATTGACCTCGAAACCTTATCGTTACTCTGGTCGCCCATGGGAAAATCAACAATACAAGAGCATTGCCCCACATGATTGTGTCGGTTCAAACATCACTGTTGATGTTCGACGCGGACAGGTGATGCGTGTGCTTCCGCGTGAAAATGAAGCGATCAATGAAATATGGCTCTCTGATCGTGACCGTTTCAGTTACACCGGCTTGCATCATCGCGACCGACTGCGCACACCCATGATCAAACAGGGTAATAGCTGGAAGAGTGTCGATTGGGAAACAGCGTTGGCCTATGCAGTCGAAGGTCTGCAGCGGGTGAAGCAGGCGCACGGTATTGAAAAAATTGGTGCAGTAAGTAGTCCGTCGGCAACAACAGAAGAAATGTTTCTGTTACAGAAACTGATGCGTGGTCTGGGTTGTGCAAACATTGATCATAGAACTCGCCAGCTTGATTTTAGCAATCAGGATGTAGAGCCCATATTCCCATGGTTAGGACAGTCGATTGCAGAATTGCAGGATGTGGATGCGGCATTATTGATTGGTTCCAATATAAGAAAAGATCAACCGATTATTTCTCATCGACTGCGTAAGGCGGCACTGAATGGTGCGCAATTGATGTTTGTTAATCCAATTGAATACGATTTCAATTTCCCAGTCGAAGAACAACTGGTTTCCTCACCAGCTGGAATGGTGAATGACCTTGTCGCTATCTGCAAAGCCCTGCTTTCAATTACTGGTGATAAACTTCCACAGGAAATTGAAAGTCGTGCGGCTAACATTGAAACGCATGATGATCATCTGGCTATTGCCAAACACCTGCATGCGGCTGAAAAAGCAACAGTATTGATTGGAAATCAGTCAATGGGTCAGGCCGAGCTCGGCGATATTCGCACAC
>Ga0224501_10003845_pt1 | contig 11845 bp, 5 predicted proteins | sample SF_Oct11_sed_USG_4_FD_169105 | JGI IMG/M metagenome (GOLD analysis project Ga0224501, IMG submission 169105) | Sediment microbial communities from San Francisco Bay, California, United States - SF_Oct11_sed_USGS_8_1 | ecosystem: Environmental > Aquatic > Marine > Sediment | place: USA... | reverse complement strand
TGAAGCAAGGGGGATGAGGCAAGGGGGATGAGGGTACCCATTTACTTGAATAGATAAGAGAGTTGAAGAATCCTGTGCAGAAACTGTCTTAAACCAGGGACCTTCAGCACCACTGAGCTACAGCGACCCCTCCATTTAGAGCTTATTAAATAGTCGGGTTCGGCTACAGTTTTAACTGGTAACCCTATTGCCATCAGCCGCAGACCTGGTCTAGTTGAGTATACTGTTGACCCACAGAGGCAACTCGCCGACAGTCACTAAGTTTAATGCCTTTCTCATCCAGTCGCCTATCCACCTCAGCCACCAGTTCATGCAAGGACGCATACAGCTTCTACAAAAAATGCACCAAAAATCATACCAATTGTTCTCAAAAATCCAATTCTTCATTGCCATGGGGCAAATTCAGAGCCTAGCAGACGTACTGTGATGACTGACTATTCCTTTTTGCTTACTCTCAAATGTATTGTGATAAAAAACTTGCGCAAATTGCAAATTTACAGTACTTTTAGGGGCCGACCAACATATTGAGCCTTCAATTTTTTTATGAGAAATCGGAAGTTCCTCATTCAGATTGTTTGTTATACGTGTAATTCCCTCAAATCCAAATAACCAGCAAACTTAATGCGCGAGGACTAAAGTTACTTGTCCAAAGATGCCTGAGGGGCTTGTACTTTCATTTCTCTCCACGGTGTATTGCTTCGGCCGATGAATCTGTGCGTAGGAACTCACCATATATTGAGGCGCAGTATTCGCAGATAGCTGATGACTACATTCTCTGGTTGAGGTGGTAGGCCCTCGGTGAGACAGCCCATTAGTTATCATCTCATAAACAGTCGCCCAGGCAACATACACCTGTGAAAAGATCAGAATGTCTCATAAAAGTAGGTGAAAACATTAGCTAAGCTTCGAGACTATGTTCAGGTTTATACAAGGAACGTTCTTCGGGGATCGACTTATCAACGGAAAAAGTCCGTATGGAGCCTAGGTAACAATGGTTGAGCAAGGATCGAGACAACTCTAAGATTAGGTTCATTTTATTCGTTATTTCTCATATCTAGATACACAACATTGAATTAATTACCAAAAAACAAAACAGGGCAGAAACGTGACTAAAAACAACTAGGCCTAAACATTAATATTTACATTAAATAAAAAATATTTATGTAGATAAAGGTCTTTTCAAGTTAGTAAGTTCAGGACGCTAAAGTGAAGCTCTAAGGCTCAACACTTACGTGGAGCTGTGGATGTGGCAGGAAGATTGCTTCCAGAGTATTGTGTTTACCAGAGAGCAGAGCCTGACGGGTTAACTGCTCAGCGAGGATCAACACCTGGGACGCGCAGGCCTCTGATGAAAGGGCAAATCTGCAGAAAGTATAGCGGTGTAACCATACCGGCTTATTGATTGTAAAATAATGAGCTTCTAACCCAAATCGCAGAAACATGGTAATTCAGTGACCGAGGTTTCCACCCTGCCCGAGTGAAGTGATGCTGCAGTGGAAAAACTAAAACTGCAGCAGAAAATTATAACATTATTTCTTTGAAATGAATGAAATCACCAAGTCAGGGAGTTGTTTCTGGGATGGTCCATGGTAGACATTCTTTGTTTGATGTCATAATCTGTATGAACAAATTTTTTATCCAATGAGGTAAAATTACGAAGTGGCACCCGGGCAGGTGATTGTACCCCTGAATCTAAGGTCAATGTGTAATCCACTAAGCTACTGGCTAGCCCACTGACAACAAATGAATCGTTAAACAGAAGGGAATGTGGTTACCTATAGCGAGGGAAAATGAAACAAATGGAAGCCAACGAATTTAAACTTGTGGGGTGTTTCAAGTTTGAGTCAGACTAACCTGAGTGATTGAATTGTTGACTCAAAATCTGACGACCTGTTGATGGTTTGTAGAGCGGCCAAGTCATCCTCGCAACCAACCAAACTGACAAAAAATACACAACTACATGGTCACAATGTCCATGATGATGATAGGTTTTGCACACAGACCTTGAAGATGAGCAAAACAAAAAACAATAACCTTTCCAATAATGAGTTGCTATAAATCAATGGATTTCCAAGGTTCAAACAGGTTCGGATAAGCATCCGTTGCGAACCATGGAAACAAGAGTGGTTCGCTCTCGTTCGAACTTTTTCAGTGCGAACCGGCTGATGCGCACTAGTGGTGATTCGCACCATGGAAACACCTGGTTCGCATCAGTTCACACCGTTTAAAGCATTCTTTTGGTTTTGGAGGTAAAAACTTGTGCCATACTTTATCTGTGTATTTCATAGCTGCAGTATTAAGATGGTTTGCAACTTTACTGATAGCATTACAAACATTCCAAGTCATTTTGGACCTGTTTTAAAGAGTAAGTGTACTGAAAAACATGGTCTCACAATCTACCCTTGATCTCATTTCTTGGAAGATCTTGGTCAAAACCTGCTGCCTCAAATGCCTGATAAGGCATGACACAATACGATGGTGGGCGGAGAATAGCGATTCCCGTCGGATTCGTCCCTATCTAAACATGGATCCAGTAGTCAAGTGGTAGCAAAAACATCGCTAGTTTGCTAAGCCAATAACAACTTTTCACCGGAGAATACAAAGAGTTTGACCTGCGCCTGCCGTGTTTTTACCGACTGTCTAAGGTGAATCCGACGCAATCTCTTATACACCTCGAAAATATACTGGAGTAATCTACAGAGCAGTTAACAAGTATTCCGTAGAAAACTTATATTTAATGGGTAGAATGCAACTGCTACTGAGGACCGGATCAAACCATGGAAGCTGATATCATTTTCGGTTTGGCCGAGAGCGAACTCCTCCAGCTCGGACCATGGAGACCCAATGTATAAGGACTCGGTAAGCTGATGTGAGCTCACCTTTTTGAGCCCATATGAATGTTTCCATCTCTACGTAGCTGCTGAGACCAGAGCAGATTAATCTCAGCAATGTGTGGGCTGCCAAGGGGAGAACGACTCCGAGTGATCACTATAGCTTCTCTATAATATAACAATGCAAATAGCACCATGAGTTTATTAGTTAGCGTTTCAAAATGACTAAAGCACTGAAGATGTCAAGTGTTGTCTGCTGTCCAATATTAGGCATATTAGTAAGGAACATAAGAGTTATTCTCCCCTGCAGCTAGGACCACTCTATAATGGGGTAGCTCTGAAACAAATCTTAACAGGCCTTAGCGAGCTTGCAGAGTTGCGTACCCCGCTACTGAACATATAATGGTTGCTCAGTGAGCGGTTGCTCACTCCGTGAAAACATTGCTCACTTTGGATCGGTATTACTAGTGTTTCAGTACAAAAACTGAATCCAAATATATGAATATGTCTGATATGTTAGTTCATGATATCAGTGATTGCCTACAAACTGTGACAGACTTATTGGACTAAACTAGAAAAAAGAAAGAGTTTCAGGTATCATAATACATTTGGAAAAAATTTTTCGTCTGAACGTACAGTAACTCGTCTGCATTTGCGCTCCAATGACCGTCAATTTGTGGGCCGCTTTCGGTTTACGAATACAAAAACGCAACACTGCAACCTCTCTATCGTATACAATTTAATATCCAGTCATTGTGAGTGAGAGAAAAGAGACAGGTGACACGCCATACTGAAATCACTCATTATTTTACAATTGGTTCAAAATTTGGAATGACGTTTCAAGATTTGCCCACTTCAATGTTATCCCGCGGTCCCACCTGTACATATTAGCTTGTGTACACCAGGAGATGGCTAGCTCCACCTCATGGATGTATAGCAGATATGTGATAGCTTTATGCATCAGGCCTTCAGATTTTAGTTGCTGAGCGTAGAGTCTGCAATACCTCACCCACTCGCTGTGACCCACTGCAACGTAATACAGAGCAGAGATTCTATAATGCCCATATTGAAACCGTGTGCGAAACAAACATGTGGGTGAACTCCTTCATAATTCACTCTAGTGAACATAAACCTTAAATCTTAAAGCCACAGAATATAGCCTACGGAAACACTGGAGTGTACAGGTGCTGTGATTCTTGGAGGGTTGTATTTCAAATGGTAATGTTCAACAGGCTAATGCAACATAAATGTTGTCATTCATCAATGAAAATTGACGTGAAGTGATGACAGTGAAGTGATGGCCTAGTGGATAGGGTGACGTGAAGTGATGGCCTAGTGGATAGGGTGACGTGAAGTGATGGCCTAGTGGATAGGGTGAAGTGAAGTGATGGCCTAGTGGATAGGGTGACGTGAAGTGATGGCCTAGTGAATAGGGTGACGTGAAGTGATGGCCTAGTGGATAGGGTGACGTGAAGTGATGGCCTAGTGGATAGGGTGACGTGAAGTGATGGCCTAGTGGATAGGATGACGTGAAGTGATGGCCTAGTGGATAGGGTGACGTGAAGTGATGGCCTAGTGGATAGGGTGACGCGAAGTGATGGCCTAGTGGATAGGGTGAAGTGAAGTGATGGCCTAGTGGATAGGGTGACGTGAAGTGATGCCCTAGTAGATAGGGTGACGTGGAAGTGATGGCCTAGTGGTAAGTTTCAGCAGGGGTCCCCGGTTCGGTTCCAGGTTCAGGCGAAACTTTATCTTTTAGAAAACTATCATCAATTTTAAATTGCGCTGTAAATGGAGGAGGCCCATTCATAGAATAAAGTTTCCTATGTGGCATGCAGAAAGTCCGCCATGACGTACCCTAGAAAATGCTGAACCAAAGACACAAAACACTAATTTCTGCATACCACTGACACTATCGGGATATGAAAAAAATTATTGTTGCCTGGCAGTGGTGGTTGCCATGGCTGTAAAGGCTGATTTTGAATTTGCATTGGCCACCAGCGCTCTTAACAACTCAACTAGTCTACTCACACATTGCGGCTGCATTGACGAGCTGGTCTGTGAGTGCGCTGTGCTGCGAGGCCAGCTGTAATGCTTCCTGTACATCGCCTTGCCAGATCATGAGAGATGTGCACTGCTCCACATGGCCTTCATCCAACAGTACTGATTCTAAAAAAAGGGGTGCCAGATCAGATACTAGTTGTGGTTATAAGTAAATGACCAAAATGTTGTCTATAGCCTTCGGAGCTATTTCAGGCCTATAATCGCTTATAGTAATCAGATTGCAGTGTAGCAGTGCAGCCTGGCTGGATCCAGAGTTAAAGCTCCTGCGATTTCAGAACAACCTGTAGACCCGCTTAATATGATGGCCAAGTGTCCAAGCAGAGAGAATGAAAAGGGCTAGTAATAAAATGTGTATTACAGCCCGGAGATGCCGTGTCCCTAAATTGAAGCAGAACTTAAACATTCATGATAATCTACCCCATATAATACTTTAGGTGTTAAACACTCACTTTCCTTATTTACAAAAGCCTGAAAGTCATCCTCTTTAGAGGAGAACACTCCCAAGTATTCCTTCCCTTCAGTGATAACCGACTCTTTAGCTGTAACAGGACAGCGGTATGTGATTACCACGAAGATGAACCTTCAGCGTCACTGAGGTAGAGGTCACAACAGGCTTCTCTGAATTCCCATGACTTATATTGCAATTTTATCATTACCCGGTAACGTGGACATTGTGACAAAACACAGTTGTCCATGTGATTCATACTCTCAATAGATCTGTCCATGCCATAGGGTTACAATTGGCATTAGCATAGGGCAGTGCTTATGGATGTAACCAGTCAGTTTTGTGGCGTAGCTTGGTAACTGGCATACCCTGCTAATATTCATGAGGCGCTGAGTGATTGTAAGCTTTTTCTTTGAAGTGCCATGACCTACTGACCAGAATGAGCCTCAGACCAGAAGGGCTTAAACAAGCTATTCCTACACTCTACTCTATATTTTTTGGAACGAAGGCAAAAGAGTTTCTCCACAAACCTGAGATTCTGTTCTTCAGGTGCAGAAGATCGGAGAAGGATGCTTCGGAGTCAAGTTTTCCCGCCGCTGCCAGATTCGGGAAATGAGACCGTGTGGTTTTCCTTTTATTTATCTTGAGGAACTGTCGGGATTGTTGCTGCATCGGCTCTGAAGGTTTTTCTTTGCCATCCATGTTAGAGAGTGGAAAGTCTTCAAAATGCCAATAAAAATGACAGCCATAGCAAATGGAACAATATTGACAGTCCTTCTCAGGTCTGAACTGTTGTGTTCATTAATGGTTTGCGATCCCATTGGTATGCCTACGTTCTTATCTGGTTAAAAGCACCATGACTTGGTGCATGATATTCCCAAGAGACAATGTCAGATTCAATTAACTAGCTACCATCTATTTGTTGCACTGTTATAGGCTCTGTGACAGTGGTGGTGACTGGGGCATCTGCAGAGGGAGTGATGGTAGTCTCTCCTTCTGCTGCCCCCTCCATAGCGAGTAACTCTGCTCTCTTCCTAGCGAGCATTGCATTCAAGTCTTCACCATCATCACCGGCAGCGGAAACTAAAATAGCCAAAATAAACATTACTTTCTCTGAAATATAATGTTGTGGTAAACAATGTGTATTTTTCTCCGACAACATTCCGTTAGGGTTATCAATGGGACTGAAGATTATTGTAATTATGGAGATTACAATGGAAATCAATTTTCACTGTTTGGCTGATGAGCTAGTGAGTGATTGGCTAGTCAGCTAGGACCTGATTGACTGACGCAATGGATAAGTGCAATGCTTTGCAAAGGTACACAAAAGGAAAGACTTGCAGACGATTGTCATAATGGCGTGAACAATAATTGAAGGAAATTAAAGCCCGTGATTGGAAAACCATGACATACACACAACACCGCAGATGCGGAGGCATTCACACACCATTTCTGATCTTCACAACGGTTCAGTGATACACCATGGATTTCCTATTACTTATGCATACCATCTGGTTTGGTGACAGCCTCGCTAGATTGACCTCGTATCTTTACATGTTGACTTGGGTGCCAGGCGTGTACACTGAAATCATCGCTGCCAGTATAAACCAGGTCGGCGTCTAATCGACTCCACTGGCAGGTCAGAAGGTGACCATGCTGCTGCTTGTATTCATATAATGCTGTACCAGTCAGAGCATCCCATACCTTAAATGATTAAGTGTATGTGAAATGCTTTCATGCTTACCATTGTCTCAGTTCCTGTACGAACTTGTTCTACACCTGCTGTCTCGAATGCCTGACCCGAATGACCCAATACGATAGTGGGCAGAGATAGAGGATTCTAGCTGGATTTATTCCCATCTCCAGACGGATCCTTCACTCAATCTACAGACTCACTATATAGAGGCGTATATATGAACTAAATAGACAACATGAAGTTCTGTGGTCAACGCATCCCAATCACCCCTCTCAACTCCCTAGCAATCACACTTTAAGCGGAGTGGAGTCATTCCTAGACTTGTCATTTATACGCGTGCTTGTGATCAGGAATCTGGGTGAGCAGTTTTCTCAGGAAAATACATGACATCATAAATAATGTACTTATTCCACTATGGGCGTACAAAAAATATAATAAAGAAATATCCTATAGCGAATGTACATGTGGGTTCAGGTTGCATAACTACAAAATGAATGACTTACAATAGCTCTACCATCATATGATGCTGACACGAGCTGATTTGTATTGAATACGCTCCAATCCAGATCAGTCACTCTGCTCTTATGTCCTTTAAGAGTCATGACTGCATCTGTTATCAAAGGCGTTGACACCTCGTTGTCACCTGAAGTGAACAAGAGGCTGATAATCGGTTGCACGGAGGCTGTTATGTTGGGGCGTGTCTCTAATTTTTTTCCAGTGTTTCTCAGCGTGCCCTCCTTTATTTAATGGCAGTTTCCAGAAATCGATGAGGGCAAAAAGATGAAGTGGCTTGTGAACTGGAACCCAAACAGGGACCCCTGGTCCTAAGCCTAGTAGTCTATCCACTAAGTGATCACTTCACACACTGGGAAGATGTATGCTTACTTACATTCGCTACTGAGAGTTTGTTGCCTGATATCGACCAGCTTCACTGTATGTTCATTAGATCCCACTGCCACGAGGCCTATACTGGAACTGCAGGGCTGAAACCTTATGGCATTTATTAGCTTATTTGCCACCTTCACACAAAGTATGACTCTAAGATCAGAACGTCGTACCACGAGCACAGACCTACAAATCAGAATGGAGATGGTGAAGCCATCAACCACAGGATCGAAGACAAGACTTTTTTAGAGGTTTGCAGACAAGCTAGCATTCGTTACCCGTTGGTCTGTCGCTTATCTGATGAGCCATACTGCTCGAACACACAGGTTGTATTCTTTGCTCTACCGACCCGGCTACTCCAATATGGGAGGAGACAACTTGGGGCAAATTATGCTATAGTGGAATTTAACATACATTGACTCACTATCGCATTTGTTAACATAAACACAATTATACGTTTCCCGTTCACCCTATTACAGTCTCTTTGGCTCTGTGACCGGATTTAATATAATCATAGAGGTGTTTTTCTACCAAACACGCAAGGGCTACATTAGCTTGTCTAGAAACACCCATTCTGCATAAACAACATCTATGAATGAAACGAAAAGCAGGTATTTGGAGCTTGTTGTTTAGAATTTAGGGTTTGGGTTTTCATTTAAATTCACACGCATCATCACAATAGGCAAACAAACAATACACAACCCACCCATCTTCACTGCCGAGAAGTAAACTGTCATATCCAGGTACCCATGCCACTTCACTCCGTATCTTTGTTTGTATACTATTATTGGCTTCAGAGAGCAGAAGGTTGAGGTCTCTGGCTGGTTCGGTCTTGTCCTTGGAGATTGTGTGGATGAGAACGGTGCCATCCCCCACACTATACACACATAATGACTTGCCAGTCACTTCACCTAAAAGACAAAGTAGATACGAGACTAAAAACTTGTATACTGCAGCTGCGGATTAGCTTTTAGAATACACAACTGGTTTATATCATGACTAACCCTCCATAAAGTGGTCAGTGTGACGCTATTTTCACCATTGATCAAATAACGAAGTAAAACTTTTTATAACCAACGCCATGTAATTCTCATATCAGGCTCACACTGATACTCACTTGTGGAGAAAGGAGGAGGGCCCCACGTCACCACGTAAACTGTCTTCTGGTGATATGTTGATGAGATGAGAGGAGTTTTGTTAAACGATGTGAACACGCCGACTCTGCCATCTTCCGTACCGTAAGCCAGAGAGGTCTCCGAGAATGGATGCCAGCACAGCTAAACGATAGGAAAGACCTGTATAAAGTCCAGTCTCTCCCTAGGGTTAACCGAGAGCAAACTCCATGACCCGATACATGAAATAAAAGTTTGGAGTTTATATAATATTATATAGTATATAATATAATATAATATATAATATATAATATTGCTCCTTGTACTGGGCATGTGTCGAATAACAGGAACAGAATATAGATGCAAGAAACTCACCGTGGTTACTTTACTTTTTAGTCCTTGCCACAGAGTGGTGACTGAACCAGGGCCGCTTCCTTCATTCACATTACACAGCCTTATCAGGTTATCGCCAACACCAACAGCGAGCCTGCCTGTGGGAATCCAACATAAAGACAAATTATCAAATCTGTGAACTTACCCCTACTGAGGGAAAGCAATGGATTCACCATAGGATATATGGAACGCAGTGTGACTCTGTGGTTGGAGCGCTCTTTACTGGCACTGAAAGATCCCTGGTTCAAGATAGCTTGTTCACAGGAATTAAAAAACTCCATTTGTTTACCCAGCAGTAAAATAAATATCTGACTCTCTTCAGAGCCGGAGAGGGTGAAGATGGTGGAGAACAGGAGTGGTGCCCCCACCTCAGTTATATCAATACCGCTACAAGTGGACTGTCCATGAGCAACTCCCCTACATGGCCATTGGCGATGGTAACATCCCTACATTTTAGATTATCAACTACATACGGTTAGAAACCTCAACTCTAGTAAATAAAAGAAGCATCGGAAGTAGTTGATCAAAGTTTGAAGTCACGATAACTGCAGAATGAAAAACTAAATAAAATAGCATAGAAGTAAACCAGTGATGTTCACGTTGCATTAAGGCACATGGTGCGTATGTGAGTGTGTGTACGCGGGTGTGCACACAGAATTGAAAAAAAAAATTGTGCTTCTGTCGAGGTCTTAGAACATAGACCATTCAGATCAGGTTTGAAGGATGGTGGGGCTAGCTTCACACATGCCTGGATCGTGATGGGATGTTCTGATACAGTAAGCATATCCTCCCAAGGTACTCAGTATCTGTGAGACACTGGCTGCAGGGCCGACTTTAGTAGGTGCTTCCCGCCAGTTGTCACAAGCTACAAAAGTAATATTAGTTATAGGACACCTTGCATCACTGCCGAGAAAAGTTTTCCTTTTGCTGAATGAAATCCACGCGCTAAGTAAACAGAAGTTCGTTTGAGCTGTTCGACTCACCATCTGTTAGCAGCTGGTTTCGCCAGGATCCGGCTGTAGATTCTGATCCAACAATATCCACATGGTGGGCAGACGTATCCAACTTCCATACTATGAGATTCCGATCCATTGAGGTAGATAGAATAACGTGTCCTTCATTACACGATATAAGGCTGAAGACAATCCGATTATGGCCTTTATGACCGGTAGGCACCAATGGAGTGGGCACAAATTTCTGACCGGGATTCACACTCCAGCAGAGTAGCTCTCCGCTGTAACAGAAAGTACAAATAATTGTTTTGCATCATAAATCCACAAGTGAGATGAGGAGTCGCCAGGCATCGCTGTACAATTATAAAAAGGGCGTATATTTTACGATATGACAAGTACTGCAGAAAATGATAAACCGCTGTTTGGAGAAGTTTGATTAAAAAAAGATGATTCTTGGGTAGGGTATATCTGATGTTCCTCAATGGAAACTATACTCCAGGGTAACGGAAAAGAGACCGCTCGCAAATTAGGCTTATTTTGTAGTTGTCACAAGGTTGATCGAGAAAGCAATGATTGAAGAGGGTAGAAGGTTACCCTTACTGAATATGCAAAGTGAGTCATCTTCGACAAGAAATCTGCAAAACGACTCACCTTTGACTAGAGGAGATAACATGGCCGGTTGGAAGGCAGGCTGTGGCTATCCAGAGTCTCTCTCTATCATTACCCTTACGCCCTCCATGCTGCGTCGGTAACCTAGCAACATGTAGACATGTGGACTTGGTTCCCTCAACCTTCCACAGTCGTATTGTCTTGTCTCGACTGCTAGAAACAATCCCTGCAACCATACGTAAAATGTCTTTGATCCAACGTATGATAGAATCTTATACTGAAGTAATGGTTATGGTCGGAATGAAATATAACAATAATTGGGATAGCCGTATGTAGTAAATAGCGACCAAGTATATAGCGGCGAGTCTCTCTCGGTCTCTCTTGAGACGGAGCCTCCATCCCTAACATCAGGAGTACCAGAAGCAGGGAAAGTAAAAATCTCTCACTTGTTTCAGTCATATCATGTATCATCCAGTTCAGAGAATGGATTTCCTCATCATGTCCTTTCAGCTTTGTCATTACAGCATTAGATGAACAGTCAACAATGAATATTTCTCCCGACTTGCATCTGAATTAGAGAAATCCGATCAATTTTAATGGTTACATGGTTAGTAGATGGATTATGGTGTAATATCTGTCCACCTTAGGATATGATGCTCTAGTGAATCTACAAGACCAGAACAGCGTTAGCTTAGTGGCAGTAGACAATGTCGAGAGACAACCTACACTCTACCAGAGTATCTACTGACTCAGTGTGTTGGGAAGGAAACATCTAGAATGGACTACGCGACAAGATATTCCAGAGAAGACGAAAACAATATGCTAAATAGTCTTGCGCACTCGTTTTCTGTCCTGAG
>Ga0224501_10003844_pt1 | contig 11846 bp, 9 predicted proteins | sample SF_Oct11_sed_USG_4_FD_169105 | JGI IMG/M metagenome (GOLD analysis project Ga0224501, IMG submission 169105) | Sediment microbial communities from San Francisco Bay, California, United States - SF_Oct11_sed_USGS_8_1 | ecosystem: Environmental > Aquatic > Marine > Sediment | place: USA... | reverse complement strand
CCTCAGTTCTTCCCGAAACTGGGAACAGGAGTAACTTTGGTTGCCGCCGTGATTCTGCTGGTGTCAACAGGCTTTTTCCAAAGGTTCCTGATCGGGAGGAGACTAAGAAGGTACTGGAGGTTTATACACGTTAGCGTGACGATGTCGTTCTACCTCATAATACTCGTCCACATACTGCATGGCCTAGGAATCATATAGAAGATGCGCGCGCGCATCTTTCGATTTTTCTCGTTCAATCATTGATATAAGAAATTTTCAAAAGAAAGGTAATTGTTTAGATTCGCAAACGCCTCAACTTAAATTTATATAAGCCTTTGATTGTTCAACTGAATAATATGTTAAAAGTCGGCCATAGAGGAGCCAAAGCATACGAGCCTGAGAATACTCTGCGTAGCTTTAGTAAAGCCATAGAGTTTGGCGTAGACGCTGTAGAGCTTGACGTGAGGAGAACAAAGGATGATAAAATAGTTGTTATCCATGATGCTAATGTTGATAAAACTACAAACGGTGAAGGTTTAGTGAATGAGCTGACACTGGAAGAGATAAAACAATTTGTAACAGAGAAAGGTGAGAAAATACCTACGTTAGAAGAAGCGCTCGATTTCTTGGATAAAAAGGTGAAGATTCTCGTAGAACTGAAGGAAACGGGGTTTGAGAAGAAGGTGCTAAGTTTAATCCATGAAAAAGGGTTAGAGAAGAATGTAGTAATCGTTTCTTTCATAGAAGAAGCTCTAAGGAAGGTTAGAGAGCTGGACAACGAAGTAAAGACCGGTTTGATCTACGTAAGACACAAGGACCCTATAAAAGCAGCTTTAGAGTTAAAAGCAAGCTACTTACTTTCGTTCTATCGTTTCACTCACACATCCAACGTTCAAAAAGCACATGAAAAGGGCTTGAAAGTAATAGTTTGGACGATAAACAAGCAAGAAGAAGTTTCTGATTACGTGAAGAAAGGTGTTGACGGCATAGCTAGCGATAGACCTGACATTTTGAAGTAGGCAACACGCATGGAACAGGATTTGAAGGCTAAAGTCAGCAAGTACATGAGTTACCTTCTTAGACACAATCCTGAAAACCTGAAGATGGATAGACACGGTTTTGTTGACCTAGATGAGCTTTTAGAGAAACTTAATGAACGTTTTCAGATCGACAAGGAATTAACTCTTGAGATAGTTGAAAAAAGCGACAGAAAAAGATTCGAAATCGTGGAAAACAAGATCCGCGCATTGTATGGCCATACAATACCGGTAAAACTGGAATTAGAAGAAGATAAGGTCACTAAAGTATTCTATCATGGAACAACACCAAATGCAGCTTCTGAAATTCTAAGAGGAAGTCTCAAACCAATGAAGAGAAGATGGGTCCACTTGTCTCCAACGAAAGAGATAGCAACTGAAGTGGGATTGAGAAGAACCAAGAACCCAGTTATCTTGAAGATAAATGCTGAAGCAGCTAGAAAAAATGGTTTAAGATTTTACAAGGCAACTAACAAAGTCTACGTCTGCGACGCTATACTACCTAATTACATACAAATAGCGCGCTAACAACATTTTCATAATCTTCGCAGTCTTCTCTCGTAGAGGTTTAAAGTAGAGGAAGATTAATCCAAAAGTTGTGAGAACAACCATCAGGTAAAATATTGGATCGGGTATGCCCATCATTCTTGCTCCTAGGAGGGGTTCAGGCTGACATCCGCCCAAGAAGATCCAATGCTGGAGGCCTATCTGCGGGAAAACAACGTAGAAAGGAAGGTCAAAAATGCCGAATAGGCCTAAAACGTTTAATGCAATTCGTGTTCTATTTCCAAGATTCATTTTCAGTAGAATCAAGGCCATCACCCACGCAACAATATTGGTCGTCAACGCACCGCCTAAGAGGAAAACACCATAATTAGACCCTGTGAGGCCCTCAAAAGAGACGTATCCCAAAACAAACTGCGAAGTTAAAGCGAACCGTGGATAGATTTCCAAAAACGTTACCTTCATGTAGGCAAGCCTTCCACCAACAGCCGTTCCCCACACGGCGTGACCAAACTCATGAACAAAGTCTATGACGAGGCCGAGGGGAACGAACAAAACTAGAGGAAAAAAGAACGCCCTATAATCAACGCTTATTTCCAGCTTAGGAAGCACAATTTTTTCGAGAATGAAGAAGGCTGAGAAACAAATGGCTATCCAAAATGCGGTGTCTATAGCAAAGTTAGCTAGCATATATTCGGTGGGTCCGTTTAAATCAGTTACCCGCCAGACTAGAGGGAAACCATAATGTTTGAGTTCGGGTAGACCAAATTTCGGTCCATTCTCAACAAGGCCGGTAGCCAATGACACGAGAATCCCGCAAACTGTACCTCCAAATAGAGACTTCAGCCTTAGAATTTGCGAATTCAATCCCATCACTTCTAATTTGCTTAAAAAAATGATGAGCTTCAATATTGATAATACTATATTTTAGAACACCCTGTTCTAAAACTAGAGTGCGTGTGCTTCAAAATTGTTTTTTGTTTAGAAAATCCAGTGCTGAGGTTAGATTTGAGGTTTCATAGTCGGGTGTTCTCTCAGGTTCTGTGAGTATCTTCTCATCTCTCCTGTTCACCCATATGGTCTTCATCCCAACAACTTTTGCTGGATAAATGTCTGTAATGATGGTATCTCCGATGCTTACCGTATTCTCAGCTTTCCAAGAAAGTTTCTTTAGTGCTTCTTCATAGTATGAGGGCTCATGCTTTAGATATCCTATTATCTCTTCGCCGAGAACATTGCCGAAGTAGTTTGTGCCCAGAACCCTGGTTATAGCCTCTGCCTTCTCCAAGGAATTTTGTCCCCCTGTAGAGAGGCAAAGCCGATGGCCAGCCTTGACAACGCGATCTAGGAACAGCGGAGCCTCATGGAATAACTTAGGATTTTCCAGAATAGACTTGTTAGCTTCCTTGAAACAGACAGCCAACAAATTCGTTGCGTCACTATCATAATGTTCTCCTAAGTGCTGAAGGAGTAGTCTCCAATGGAGGTCCAAGTCGTTGTGTCTCTGTGGATACTGTTCGTGAACGACCTTCCTATGAATATCGACAAGGAAAATATGATACAATTCTTCCCCAGCCAAGCCAAATAAGCCGTCGAGTTTTGAGGCGTAGATGGATTCGGTGTCATGCAATGTCCCATCGAAATCGATAAGTATGTTCCACATCTTCTTGAACATCGAGCTCGCTATTTCCTTTATTCCACTTTTTGCTCTGCGAATCTGGATTGAGATTAACAGAGTCCTAACTTTTAAAGGAATTTGGGCGCGCTCGGAAGAGTTATTCATGGAAGATGTATCGGTATGCGCGGGTGAATGGAAAACTAGTTAAGAAGCCACAAGAAATTGCGCGCGCGGATTTAGTAGGATTTCGGCAAACCCAAAACATGCTCACCGACAAAAGCCAAGGCCATTTGATGGGTTATGGGTGCAAGTCTGATGAGATTTATCTCTCGCCACCAACGTTCTACATCATATTCAAGAGCATAACCGTAGCCGCCGAAAGTTTGCATAGCATGGTAAACGGCTTGGAAACCTGCTTCAACAGCAGCAACCTTAGCCATGTTAGCCTCAGCACCACAAGGTTGCCCCTTATCATAAAGCCAAGCAGCCCTATAATTGAGTAGCCTAGCAGCCTCAATTTTTGCTTTTGCATCTGCGAGGGGAAACTGGATAGCTTGATGAGAACCTATGGGATTTCTGAAAACCTTTCTTTCCTTAGCATATTCAACAGCCTTTTTGATGGCTAAGAGCCCGATTCCAACTGAAGCCGCTGAGAAGGACATTCTTTCAGGGTTCAAAGTGTCCAATATGAGATACCATCCCTTGTCCCTCTCACCCAGCATCTTTTCCTCAGGAATTCTAAGATCGCTGATGAAAACTTCACAGGTTTTTGAGTAGTTAATCCCATGTTTTTCTATGGGAACAACTTCGATTGCCGGGTTAGGTAGATCTACAAGGAAAAGGCTCAAACCCAACGTTCTTTTTGGAGCTTTTTCTGAAGGAGTTGTTCTGGTTATGAGAATCATTCCTTCAGCCCTATCAGCACCTGAAATAAAGATTTTCTCTCCGTTGATTACATATTCGCCTCCTTTCGGCACAGCCGTTGTCTTAGTGGCCAAAGTGTTTGTTCCAGCATCAGGTTCGGTTAAACCCAAACAGAACTCCATACCTTTGGAAATTCTTGGCAGGTATTCTTCTTTTTGACTATCATTTCCATGTTTTACTATTGACAGGCTCCCAAAAACAGAAGTTAGACATAGAAACCATGTTCCAGCCAATCCGCAACCTTCGGAGGCTAAAGCTTCCATGGCTAAAATCATCTCAAACATTCCCATCTCGCTTCCGCCGTATTTTTCAGGAATAACTATACCCGAAAACCCATTCTCAACCAAAACTTTCCAGAAATCCTCAGGAAATTCATGCTTCTTGTCTTTTTCCCTCCAATATTCTGGACCAAAATCTTGAGCTATTTCAGAAGCGGTTTCAACTATCATTTTTTGTTCAACATTCAACTCAAAATCCAAAATTTTCCCACCCAATATTTCTGTGACAAGAATATCTTCGGGCTCAGAAATAAGTTCTTTCATGAAAACAAGCGCGCATGTCTCTGCAATTTTGGGCACATTCTGGAAGTCATGGCCATGCAACTCAGTTTCCCAAGTTTGATAATCAATAACTCTTGGTTCCTGCATGATCACTTCACATGAATAAAACGTGCGCAACAACACTCTTAGAGTGGAAACCTTAATCACGATGCGACATCATACAGGTAAAATTGGTGGAGAAATTGAGTGAACCTGAAGAACAAATTCTTTGCGAAAAATGCGGCAGTCCTGTTGACGATTGCGAGTGTGCCTGCCCTTACTGCGGAGAAAAAGAAGGTTGCACTTGTTGCATAGGCTATGGTTGCGCCACTGGCGGATAGTTAACTGAAAAACTTTTCGTGGAGAGGAAAAATGCATGCACGCCAAGAAAGAATTTAACTGGATGATAGGTGGACCACAAGGAAGTGGCGTTGATACTGCGGCAAACATTTTTGGGAGAGCTTGTGGCTATGGAGGATATCATCTCTACGGAAAAAGAGAATACCATTCCAACATTAAGGGGCTTCATAGCTACTTTCACTTTCGAATTTCAGAGAAAGAGATTGCAGCCAACGTTAATGATGTTAATTTGCTTGCAGCCTTCGACGCGGAAACGGTGGTTAGGCACATAAGAGAAGTAATCCCCGGCGGAGGAGTGATTTTAGAGAAAGAAGACCTCAACACGAGGATTCAAGATATACCTACTCTGCCACCAGAATTCATTGCCGAATTTAAAAAATACCTTGAAAGCAAAGGAATCGGTAATACAGTTAGGGACTTGGTGGGAGAAGCGAAAAAGGAAAACATCCGCGTTTATCCCGTGGCTTTTCTCGATTTGCTGAAAGATTTGGCTGATGAGCTTGGAATTGAAAAGCTAAGTAAAGTCACTAGAATGAAAAACGTGTTGGCTCTAGCCATATCCTTCAGCCTACTTGACTACGATGCTAGTTTAGTTGAGAAAGCAATTAACGCTGTCTTCATTGAGTCGCCCAGAATTGCTGAAATGAACGTTTTGGCTTGCAAGAAAGCCTACAAATATGCAAAACAGACTTTCGGTGACAGTTTTAGCCATAAGCTTAAGAAACTAGATGTTCAAGGTGAAAGAATCTTTCTCTTAGGACACCAAGCTGTGGCGTTGGGTAAGGTCTTAGGAGGATGCCGAATTCAAACTTACTATCCAATTACGCCGGCTGCAGACGAAAGCGAGTATTTAGAGGCTAATGAAATATTCGAGTTGAAGAATGGAAATGGTGCCATAGTTGTTACGCAGACCGAGGACGAGATCGCTGCTGTGAACATGGCTTCTGGAGCAGCCTTGGCTGGAGCCAGAGCCTCAACTTCAACTTCAGGACCTGGTTTTTCTTTGATGGTGGAAGGTCTCAGTTGGGCTGGAAACAATGAAGTTCCAATAGTAATTACATATTATCAGCGGGGCGCTCCTTCAACTGGTTTGCCTACGCGGCACGGACAAGACGACCTTAGATTTGCTATTCACGCAGGCCACGGCGAATTTCCAAGAATTGTCCTCGCTTCTGGTGACGTGAAAGAATGCTTTTTTGATGCTGCCAAGGCTTTCAACTATGCGGAAAGATATCAGATGCCAGTTATTCACTTAATCGACAAGGCTATGGCTAATAGCACGCAGAGCTATTCAGTTTTCGACGTTGGCCAAGTGAAGATAGATCGTGGGAAAATTGTCAGTAGCAGCCGAATTTTCGAAAGCGGTGAATATGAACGATTCAAATTCACTGATTCTGGGGTTTCGCCCCGAGCTTTTCTTGGAACTGAAGGCGCTGTTATGTGGTACACCGGAGACGAGCACAACGAGCTGGGTCACATAAGTGAGGAGCCCTTGAACAGAAATATGATGATGGAGAAAAGAATGAATAAACTCGAAATCGCTCATAAGGAAATTCCAATAGATGAGAGACTTAACTTCTTTGGATTGAAGGAAGCCGAAAACGTTATTGTAAGCTGGGGCTCACCTAAAGGCGCTATCATAGAAGCCATGGAAATGCTTGAAGACGAAGGATATGAATTAGCATTTTTGCAGGTTCGCATGCCGCATCCGTTGCCTAAGGAAAGAATCGCTGAAATTTTGGGCAAAGGAAAAAGGAGAATCTCAATCGAAATGAACTATTCGGGTCAGTTGGCAAGCATAATAAGCGAGAAAACAGGAATTTTCATGGACTTTCATATTCTCAAATATAACGGACGCCCAATGACTACAACCGAAGTTTATGAGGCGTTAAGAAAAATTCTTCGTGGTGACAGCCCTAAAAGACAGGTGTTGAATTATGGTTCTTAAGATGTCCGATTATAAAACTCCAGTTTTCGCTGACTGGTGTCCCGGCTGCGGTAACTTCGGCATATACACGGCCATAAAGATGGCCCTAGCTGAGTTACAGCTGGATCCTCATAGAGTGGTTATTGTTTCAGGGATTGGTTGTTCAGGTAAGACTCCCCACTTCACGTTCGCGAATGGCGTACATACATTACATGGCAGAACTTTACCTTTTGCGATAGGAATCAAACTGGCCAACCCTGAACTGGAAGTAATAGCTGCTGGTGGAGATGGAGATGGACTTGGAATAGGTGCAGGTCACTTTGTTAACACGGGTAGAAGAAACATTGACATGACTTACATCGTACACGACAACGCAGTTTATGGTCTAACAAAAGGACAAGCATCGCCAACATTAAAATTGGGGCTGCAGACGAAATCTCTTCCAAAACCCAACATCAACGAAGCCGTTAATCCAATAGCTTTAGCGCTTGCCTCGGGCTACACCTTCATTGCAAGAGCCTACGCCTACGACGTGAGACATACTGAAAATATTCTAGTTCAAGCAATAAAGCACAAGGGATTGGCTTTCGTTAACATCCAGCAACCCTGCCCTACATACAACGATATTAACACTAAGGACTGGTACGATGGGAAAGACAGAATTGACTCCACGACGGGAAAGCCTAAGCCAAGAATATACAAGTTAGAAGAAACGGATTGGGACCCCATTGTAAAAAGTCCCGATGAAGAATTGGATAAAACAGTGGCTGCGCTCAGAAAATCCAGAGAATGGGGCGACAAAATACCAATAGGAGTCTTCTACAAGAACGAACTTGTCCCAACATACGAAGAACGAATATCAAAGAGAATTCCCTTCTACATTGAGAAGCCACCCTCAAAACAAGAAATCAGCGACGAATCGGGAGCACCTACTGTTACAATTGAAGAATGGTTTAAGAAGTTAAAAGTATGATCTTATGATGTGAACTGCCTTGTCAAATCATGACGAGGATTCATTCCACAAGTGTTAGATAAATGCGCGCACGCTGGGAAATTTGGACAAAATTCTTTAGAAGAGAAAATAGAAGGGTAGTGAAGAATTTTCAGAAAAGCAGTTCCTTATCTATCCAGTCGGGGAACCACTTGTAATGTTCCAACGGCTTCGCTTCTTTCAGCCCCTTATACGTCGCCTTCGCCAGCACGATGGCGCCCCGTCTATCCTTGTACAATTTCACGAGTCCTTTAGCTTCGAGAGATGCTAACACTTTGTCAAGCTTATCATCGCTTACACCTGACAGCCAAGCTTTCATGTCCTCGCGGCTCATGTATATGCCTGGATTGGCCCGGTAATCTTCTGCCAGAAGGTTGAGCACCGTTTTCTCGTTAACTTCTGATATGGTTGACGGTTCAATGGTTGAAATTGGAACTCCCAACTTTTCATGTATGCGGCGGAGAGGCATTCTCAATTCTTCCCTCATGGCTCGCAGTCCCTGTCTGTAGAGAACTATCCTCATGACCTCGTTGCTTCCAGCAGCTATCGTGTTAACCTTCGCATCCCTCGACATGCTTTCAACAGGATAGAACTTTGTCCAACCGTCTCCTCCCATCACCTGAACAGCGTCGCTTACAAGTTTTTCGAAAGCCTCTGACGCGTAGAGCTTGGCGTTGGTTGCCTCTAGAATCGCTTCCTCTTTCATGTCCATTAAGTGGGCTGCGTGATAAACAAGCAGACGGGCTGTTTTCAGTCTCGCGATCATGTCGGCGATTTTGAACTGATTAACTTGAAAGTCGATGGTTGGCACGCCAAATTGAACTCGCCTCTGCGAATGAGCAACAGCGTATCTTACGGCTTCTCGCATGACACCCAAAATTTGAGCGCTGTAAACGGTTCTCTCGAAGTTCAATCCGTCCATAAGTATCTTCCAGCCGTCTCCCTCGTTTGCCAGCCGATTTTCCACAGGCACCCTTACATCGTCAAAGTCTAGATACCCGTTTGGAAAGCCTAACCATCCAGAAAGTTCGTTTATCCTCTCAACTGAGAAACCAGGCGTGCCTTTCTCGATGAACAATGCGCTGAGATGCTTATAGCTGGCTTTGTCTTCAGGACGGTTGCTAGTCCGCACATACACTAGATAGATTTCGGCTGGACCTGCGTTGCTTATGAACCTTTTCTTGCCGTTGACAATGTACTCGTCACCCCTACGCGTCGCTGTTGTTTCTATGCCAGCTGCGTCAGAACCTACGTCAGGCTCGGTGATGCAGACTGCTCCCAACAATTCGCCCTTGGCAACTTTAGGCAGCCACCTTTTCTTCTGTTCATCGTTGCCGAACGCAAGCAGTTGTTCTGTACCGCCGAACATGGTTACGGCGTAAGCGTCTGTCAGAGCAGAGCATACACGAGCGAGTTCTTCGGCTATGATGCAGCAGCCGGTTACGCCCACGTCTATTCCTCCAAGTTCCTCTGGAATTATGGCTCCGTACCAGCCCCTTTTTCCAATTTTTTTGATGAGGTCAAATGGAAACTTCTTTACCCATGCTATTTCTTCTCCCCGCGGTATGTTCTCGTTCGCAAATTGCTTAGTCTCGTCAGCAAGTTTCTTCTGTTTCTCGTTCCACCAAGGGTATTTTTCCACCATTTCTAAACACCGTGAAGAGTATCAGAGTAGATTATGAAGACACTTAAACCTTTGTCAAATGCCGTAAATGCATGTCGATAAGCATATCTCCATCTATACAACAAGCGGATTTTCGATATACGAAAAACTTCAGGGTTTTCAAAGGAGCAAATATCTTGTTCTTTCAAAGTCCTTTAGGCGCTCTAGAAATTTTTCAAGCGTCTTGACCGGGATTCTTTTGTCCACAACTCTTTCTCTCTGAGGATAAAAGCCGGCTCTGACCTGTCAAGCATCATACGTGTGCGCGTCTGAACAGGAACAGATAAGCTATTTGCGCAAGGAAGAAATTAAAGCATTAAAGCTGCTACTGTTAAGTGGTTTGAATGTTGATGGACCCAGAAATGTCGCTGACCCAAAACGTGGAGGAGTTACTCCATTTCTTAGAACGGCCAAAGCCGGCAAAGAAACTCAGCGTAGTGGTTATGCCTGACTTTTTCTTGGATCGTCTGGTAACGTATGAGGGAAACCTCAACCATTTTTCTAAAGCCATGGCCGAAGTTGCCGAACGTAAGGGAGGAAGCATCCACGGCATCAAACAGCTGGAGTTGAGAGGGGGAAACGCAGCTAACACCACCGCAGCTCTAGCCACATTAGGCGCCAAGGTTTACCCCATTATTAGTACGAGCTTGCTGGGGCTTCATCTGCTCAAGTTCTATCTAGATCCCTTTGAGGTAGATCTTTCTCATGTGAAAACGGGTGACAAGATGTCGCTTACCACCGCCATTGAGCTAACCCATCAAGGTCAAAGAGTTAACGTCATGATGAGCGATCTTGGGTCCCTGTCAGAATTCGGTTTAGACCACCTTACTCCTGAAGATTTCCAACTCTTGCGAGAAGCTGACTACGTATGTATATTTCACTGGGCTGGAACCCAGCGTTGGGGAACCCAGCTGGCTGAAGGGGTTTTCGACTACGTCAGGAAAAAGGGGAAGGGTAAAACGTACTACGATACCTCAGATCCAACCCCCAAAAAAGAAGAGGTCCCTAGGCTTGTCAAAGAGGTTCTCTTGGGAAAACTTGTTGACATCTTCAGCGTCAACGAGAACGAAGCCTTTTGTTACGCTTCTCAACTCAATGAAAATGTAGACAGCCTTCAAAAAAAGATGAACCTCGACGAGTTGGCTAGGGAATGCGCAAGAATCTTGGCTAAAAACCTTTTGGCTCGGGTGGACCTACACACGACAACCTTCGCCGGATCGTTCACCAGCAACTCGGAAGTCACGGTGCCAGCCTTTAACGTTCCTGTTTTGAGGGCTACTGGCGCTGGAGACGCTTGGAACGCCGGAAACCTCTTTGGCGACGCTTTAGGTCTTCCGGATCGTCGCAGATTGACGTTGGCAAACGCGGTCGCTGCATATTATATTTCCAGCCCAGATGGAGAGCATCCCACCTTACCTAAGTTAATTGATTTTTGCTCCAAACAATTGTCGAAAATTAAAAATTAGCTTCTATACAAAATTTTTCCTTTCACAATAGTCAGATAAACGTTTACTTCGTCATCAATTATCACAATGTCAGCGTCTTTATTTAGTTCCAAGCTTCCCTTGTTTTCGTCAACGTTAACAACCGCTGCCGGATTTATGGTTGCCATTTTCACTGCTGTTTGCAGAGGCGTTCCAACCAATTTCATAATATTTCTCACTGCCCTGTCCATTGTCAGCGTGCTTCCAGCAAAGTCACCGGATTCTAATCTAGAGACACCATCCTTTACAATGATACGTTGTTTACCTAGCGCATATTCGCCGTCAGGCATACCTGCCGCTCGGATAGCATCAGTCACTAACACCACTCTTTCAGGTCCTTTGACTCGAGTGAGAAGGTTCATAGCGGCGGGATGGACATGGATGCCATCGCAAATTAGCTCTGCTGTCAGTTCGTCATGAACAAGAGCCGCTCCTACCACGCCAGGTTCTCTAGGGTCAAAACCACTCATTCTATTAAACATGTGAGTTGCATGCCGAACGCCATGCTTTATGGCATCCACCGCTTGGATGTAAGTGGCGTTTGAGTGGCCAATTGAAGCCACTATTCCTAATTCTCTCAGTTTCTGTATCAACATTTCGGATCCTTCAAGCTCAGGGGCCAGTGTCACAACCTTTACGGCACGGTTAGAGGCCTCCCATAATTCCTCAAATTCATCTATAGAAGGGAGCCTAACATAGTTGGCATCGTGAGCTCCATGTTTCTCAAGATTTATGTATGGGCCCTCCAAATGCGCTCCTAAAACCTCTGCACCGTCTGTTCCCTTTTCCATTGCCGTCTTCACCGCTTTAACGGCCCTCA
>Ga0224501_10003843_pt1 | contig 11848 bp, 10 predicted proteins | sample SF_Oct11_sed_USG_4_FD_169105 | JGI IMG/M metagenome (GOLD analysis project Ga0224501, IMG submission 169105) | Sediment microbial communities from San Francisco Bay, California, United States - SF_Oct11_sed_USGS_8_1 | ecosystem: Environmental > Aquatic > Marine > Sediment | place: USA... | reverse complement strand
GACAGAGATCATGGAACGGCTGATCGAGGAAGGACACAAGCCATACGACGCCAACGCATCGCCCTACGCTTCCATTGGATATGTGAACGGCGTTCTTGAGACCATCAACCAGGCCAACAGCGAAGGCTATACGGTGAACCACATCGTTACCGCCACAGGATCGGGGATGACACTAGCAGGCCTTCTGCTAGGTTCTCTTGCCATGAACACAGGCATCGACGTCTTGGGCGTCAGCATTACGCCGAGCAAAGATCTTCCTGAAGAAGTGGCAGACAGAGTGAACACAACCGCCAAGCTGATGGATCTTGGAGTCTCAGTGGCAGCTAAAGACGTGAACATAACCGAGGATTACATAGGAGGAGGATATGCGGTGGTGAATGAAGATGTCGCCAAAGCCATAAAGCTAGTAGCCAAGACGGAAGGCATCTTCCTCGACCCCGTATACACAGGAAAAGCCATGGCCGGCCTCATAGATCTATGCAAGAAAGGCTACTTCAACGATGACGAAACAGTCGTCTTCCTACACACCGGAGGCAACGCCGCCCTCTTCCCATACAGAGATCCCATAAAAGCCATGTTGAAGTCCACCAAGGCACCATGGGTCAGTCCCCCTTGGTTCCGCAAAGAATAACCGATCCAAAGACTTCCCTCAAGATTATAACCGACAACCAATCCCCTAACACCCAGTAGTGCGATAACTAGCAGCGCCAAAAACAACAGAGCGACGCTATCTGATATCCACAGACTTCTCCGATCAATCCAATGTTGTCTTAGCCTAAGATCTTACACGCTAAAGTGGACATTCATACACTAACTCTCTAACACAGACTTGCCCGTCCTTCTTCGTTTCGGGACGGGGATCGACGGCAGAGACGTAGAAGAGAACCCGGTTCCTGAATGGATCATAGACGAGGCTACAGTAATAGCCATAGGTGGGCTGCTCCTTGTCTTCAAACTCGGATCTTGCCACCCAAGGCGCTCTGAATATCGTCCTCAAATTCATGTTCACATCGTCCACTCTATAGGCAGTGAAATCGACCAGAATACTTCTTCCCTGCTGATTGCGCCAGGTCAGCCCAACAAGAACCGGACCTAAGGAACCCGCGAACGTCGTACCCATCGTAGCGAAGTGAGTATGGTTGACAGTCCCGTCGATGCTGAAAGGCCCACGCTTCTCCCAATTGATCCCATCAGCACTAGTCGCCAGCCCCATCCTGAACTTCCAATCCAAATCCGTTGCCCTATACACAGCCAGCCACTGACCGTCCACAATATCTATCGTGGCATTCCTAGCTTGAACTGCGTCAAAAACACGGCCGTGACCACGTCTTATGGCCAGACCCGCATACTCCCACGGACCATCAAGATCATCCGATACGAAGACCATAGTCTCCCAAAAGGCTCCTCCCACAACATACTCATGCCCGATATCCACCGAAAGATAGAAGTGCCATCTACCTTCCAACGGATCTTTCAGCAGCTGGTTTCCCTCTATACTCCACACCTTAGTTCTGCTTTTCTCTGTGACCTCTTCTTTGCTGAGGCTCGACACTAGATCGAATTTCACCCCATCGCTTGATCTATATATGTTCGCAGCATACCCTCTGGCAGCCTCCTCCATCTTGCGTGGCCTAGAGGTCAACAAGTACTCCTTCTTCTCATAGTCGATAATAGCCTTGCCAGCGCCACACCAAGACCCAGGCTCCCAATCTGGCGGTTCCAGCGCGACGCCCAGAAAACGCGGATTTCTGAAGATGTATTGTGCAGGCGGCAACCCCTGCCAAAATGAGTATCCTTTCGTCATACGTCCGAACATAAAATCACCAAGAAAGCACGGCAGTCGCAGAGGTTAAGCTTTTCCCTACCTATCAATAGCCCAAATAGGGTAAAACATAATTCTGGGAAAGGGAATGCGATACCCTATGCCAAAGGAGGCAGTTATGTGAAACAGACAGAATGTTCGTTCAATGAAATAATTGAGAAGAAGGTCTCTCTCAAGTACCTGCTCTCCCTGCCAAAGGAATATGAAAATCGCCACAATGCGAAGTGGCCTTTGATTCTCTTCCTGCACGGAATGGGAGAAAGAGGAGATGACCTCGAACTCGTGAAGAAGCATGGAATACCCAAAATACTGGAGGAAAGAGAGGATTTCCCCTGTATCGTCATCTCACCGCAATGCCCCCTACATTCCATGTGGACTATGGAGCTGGACGCTCTCCACGGCTTAGTACTGAATGCCATGAAAACCTACAACGTCGACGAATCAAGAATATATCTCACCGGATTAAGCATGGGAGGATATGGAGCTTGGCATCTGGCTGAAGCCCATCCTGAGCTCTTCGCAGCAGTTGTCCCCATCTGCGGAGGAGCTCAACCGATGATAGGTTTCCCAGAAAGGATCAAAGTGCTCAAGAACGTCCCGATCTGGGCTTTCCACGGAGCAAAAGACAACGTTGTTCCTCTCGAAAGATCGCAAGAGCTCGTCGACGTGCTCAAAAAGAACGATGGAAACGTCCGATTCACCATCTATCCAGACGCTGGCCATGATTCATGGACGGAGACCTATGACAATCCTGAGCTATATGAGTGGCTGCTCAAGCAAAAACGCCCATAGGTCAAGATCCTCCAATCGATTGGTAATTCTCTCTTCGTATCTATCTTCTCTCTTTTGATCTTGCCTTGCCGTTGGGATTGTCAATGCACCCTCATAGGCGGATCTCTGAGAGGGAGTGACGAGAAAGATCCCGAAGGTTCAGTGCGTAATGATTAATAGAAGACAGGTCCAGATACGATTGAAGTGATGCAAAATGAAGATCACTGACATAAAGGTAACCACTGTCAGCGCCAACTTCGAATGGGTACTAGTCAAAGTCCTCACCGACCAAGATGAACTAACAGGGATTGGAGAAGCCTTCACCGGGCCAGGAGTGAAGGAGCTGATCCTAGCTGAATCTGAGCACGGCCTCGGGAAGGACCGTGGAATATGGAGCTTAAGACATTTGCTGATCGGCGAAGACCCAACCAATGTTGAGAGACTAGCCCGAAAGGTGTATACCGCGTTGTCAGGAATCATCGGAACAGCAGGAAGCATAGTTCAAGTGATAAGCGGAGTGGAAACCGCACTCTGGGACATAGCAGGAAAAGCTCTAGATGCGCCAATATACAAGCTCCTGGGAGGCAAATACAGAGACAAAATCAGAATCTACGCAGATTGCCACGCAGGCGAATCCGAAGATCCTGAATCATGGGCCCGAAGGGCCAAGGAAGTAAAGGAGAAAGGCTTCACAGCTATGAAGTTCGATGTTGACAAACCATCACACCGTGCGGTCGGCTACAACCGTTGCCTCACAAATCCCGAAATAAAGACCATGGCTGGTCAGGTGGAGGCTGTTCGACAGGCCATCGGGGACGACATCGATCTAGCCGTTGACTGCCACTGGAAGTACAACACGAACGACGCCATAAGGCTTGCAAACGCTCTTGAGCCGTACAATCTTCTTTGGCTTGAAGATCCTGTGCCTCCTGAGAATGTCGACGCAATGAAAAAAGTCACAGCTTCGACCAACACGCCCATATGTACTGGAGAGAACCTCTACACCAAGCATGGATTCAGAAGACTTATTGAGACCCAAGCAGTGGACATCATTTCTCCAGACGTCTCAAAGGTAGGAGGTCTCTCCGAGAGCAAGAAGATCGCTGACATGGCTGACCTTTACTACATGGCTGTAGCCCCACACAATATCGCCAGCCCAATCGGCACCGTAGCTGCATGCCACGTGTGCGCATCAATACCGAACTTCCTAGCACTCGAATACCATGCCATTGACATACCCTGGTGGGGCAAACTGATCAAACAGGAGCAATCCCTTATCTCGGAAGGCTACATAGAAGTACCAGAGAAACCAGGAATCGGCATCGAACTTGATGAAGAAGAAGTAGCCAAACATCTGAAACAAGGCGAAAGACTTTTCTAGTTCTTGCTCGCGGTAGACCAGATCTTATATGCAATAGACCTTACTCGGAAGTGAGGTGAGAGATCATTTCTCCCACGCGTCTTAGAGAGGAAGTTCAGACTATACAAGCTGTAGATAATCACACGCACATAGCTCGGGTATGGCGGTCAGAACAGCAGATCAGCATTGAAGACAAGGTTGCGTCGATGGTGCGTTACTTAACGGAGAGGCCTGCTGCACAGCCCAAGGTTGGTGGAGGACCTCTAGTGCCACTCAGGAGTTCTGAATATTCCGGACTGATGAAGGCCTTGAAAGATCTCTACGGCTTCGGACAGGATTCTCTTGCTGGCGAAGACTGTGAAGAGCTGACCTCTAAGATTCTGGAATCTCGGAAGAAGGGATTATCGGCTGTTCTAGACAAGGCTGGGATAGAAATAGCGCTGGTAAACACTTGCGAATTACGGCCAGAACTGGATCCAAGAAGGTTCAGATGGGTTCCGTTCGCTGACCAGTTCCTCTACCCCTTGAAGAGGTCCAATACTTACCTAAGGTCTAAGGCCTCTTGGAAGTTTGAGCGATTCGAGAAGGAACTGGACTTTGCTTATCAGAAAGCCGCTGTGAAGCCGGAAACCTTGGAGGATTACGTCTCATTCGTTGAGGACCAGCTGAAGGAATACAGAAAGAGAGGCGCAGTCGCCGTGAAGTTGTGGTCAGCCTTCTTCAGGTCTCTCAGCTTCACGAAAGGCGCTGAATCGGCGGCAAAGGAGGTCTTCAGCAAATACGCATCAAAAAGGAAAATCAAAGAAGAGCAGTACAATAAGCTCCAGGATTATATAGCGTTCGAAATACTCTCCTCGTGTGCAGAGCTAGATTTGCCGGTGCACGTTCACGTCGGCTTCGGTCTCGCCACCAAAGTCATAAGTCTGGGGTCCTCTTCTCCGCTCAATCTGGAGAACATAATGCAACACGAAGATCTGGAAAAACTTAAGGTGGTGCTTATTCACGGAGGATATCCTTATGTCAGAGAGTCCGGAAGCCTAGCTGGGATGAACGACAACGTATTCATCGACTTCTCTTGGCTGCCAGTGTTGATCCCTCCACGTGATCTAAGCTACATCCTGAGGGAGTGGATCGCTTGGAAGCTGGATGAAAAGCTCTTGTTCGGCACTGACGCCGTCGACACACCTTGGGCGACAGACGAACTATTGTGTGTCTATGGTGCGGAACGGGCGAGGGACGCCCTCACCTTAGCGCTTTCTGGTATGGTGACAGACTCGTTGCTAACTGACGAAGAAGCCACAATGATAGCAGAGAGAGTAATGAGGGAGAATGCCCTGGAAATATACGACTTATGAACAGAAGATATCTCTAGAAGACTTCTAGTTAGCCCTCGAACAAACAACTTGCCAATTCTTCTCGACCAATCGAAAGGAAGATGGCGGTGCGCACGCTAAGGAAGAAGTCCATACAACAGGAGCAAAAGCTTGTTGTAATATATAGCGTGAGGCAACACGCGATATACGTAGGCTTCGGTTATGGCTTAGGTCTTGTTCTTCCTCTAAGTTGAAGCATGGATGCAAAGTACCTTAGGAGCCTTTTTTCATCCATCTCTTACATTGTTCAACGCCAGCCACAGCGCTAGTGGACCAGCCGTCAGCGCCGATCTGCTTCGCAAAGCTCTCGTAGACAGCCCCGCCACCGATGATCACCTTCACACTTTTCCTCAGACCTGCCTCTCCCAGTTTCTTCATAACCACTTCCATTTCTCCGAGCGTTGTGGTGAGAAGAGCCGAAAGGCCGAGAATGTCGGGCCTCTGCGTCCTCACCGCTTCAACAAACTTCTCCGCCGGGACATCTGAGCCTAGGTCGTAAACTTCGAAGTTATTGGCTCTGAGAAGTGAGATGACAATGCTCTTTCCTATATCATGAAGGTCACCTTTCACCGCCCCGATGACGATCTTGCCTATCGTCTGGCGTCGACTGGATGGCTCAAAATGCGGTTCCAATATTTCCATAGCCTCTTTCATGATCTCCCCTGCCATAATCAACTCCATGAGGAAGTACTCTTCCCTCTCGTACTTGTCTCCGACTATCTCCAATCCCTTCGAAAGTCCCTCAGTTATGCATCGATACGGATCTATCCCTGCCTCCAAGCCCTCCAAACAGACTTCCTTGACAGCCTCCATGTTCAGCTCAGCTAGGGAATCCCGCATTCTCCTGAGCAGAGCTTGTTCTTTGTCAGCTGCCGTTTTCATGGCCTCCCACGATTCTTAACCCACGTCTTATGGGCCGCAGCTGGGTGATGACGCGACTCGATACCATGCAGGAACGATCCGTTGTACCTCTTGGCGAGAGAGGTCATGAACTCTATTTCAGCAATCGTTTCTTTCTCCGTTCCATACATCATCGTTTCTCGGTTCGGCTGAAATATGAGCACCTTCTTTCCTCCCCACTTCTCGTATAATTCCTCGAATTCAACATGACTCACGTTGGCGTCGTTGTTGACCTTGAAACCATCTGAACCTACCTCAACATACCCTTCAAATAGGGATGTGTGGTTCCCATCGGAGATATTTATCACCTTTATGCCCCTATCCTTGAACGGCTGCCACATCACCTTGTAGTAGGGGAAAAGGTGTTTCCTAAACCATTGGAGAGACATGACCGGCCCGTTCTCCGTCGCGATATCATCATGTTGCACAAAGGCCTTGATCCCAGTTCTCGCCCAAGCCTCATGATACTTCTTGGTCACCGCGGCAAACTTCGCCACAGCCTCATCGAAGACATCGATATCCTGGTGGATCAGCCTGGACAGGAAAGGATAGCCAAGGTGAATGACAAAGAACGTCCAAAGTGTGACGTAGGTTTCGCCAGCCGCCAAGGTTATGTCCTGTAGAAGCTTCTGGCGTCCTTCCCAGAATTCTCCATACTGCTCCGCAAGCTCCTTGACGGTCCTTGTCTCCTGTTCCCGAGGATCCCATCTATCAAGATAGTCCAACAGTTCAGGATAGGTCTTGAAAGGTCGTTCGACAACCCAAAGCTGGTCAACAACTGGGCTTTGGGCGAGTTTCATCCCCCTGTACGCAAGGTGGAAAGCATCTCCAAAGCCTCCCAGACGCTTCCTGAAGAATTCGTAGTCTCCGTAGATGGTCTTCCTAGGCCTGTTCCCAAGGCCGGTGGGCTCCGTTGTATAGATCATGTCCACATCTAGGGCTTTGTACAACGCACGAACATATTTGTCTCCTTCACTCCTCGTCTTTCCCGTCAGTTTCCGAGCCAACCGACGACCAATGCCGTAAACACCTAACAAGGGAATCTTGTCTGTATACTCAAGGTTTAAGGCTTCTAGCGCTCTCTGATAGCCCATGCTCCAATCTCGAAACACCCTTCAACTTAAGTGTTCCTACGACAATCTCCATCTGATCTCACGACTAGATCAAAGGGAGAAAACTATCTCGTCATGGACCGAAAGCATTTGAAGAGTTCTCAGATCGCGTTCATCAGCTAGCAGCTAGCCAGCATAATCAAGCGGCAGAATGCCATCCGCGAATCCATCACCGAAGCACGGGAGAAACAAGAAGTTCTGCGTTTAGCTTTGCCTAGCCTGTTGTTCACCCTAGTGATACCATTCCGGAATTGATCTATGACCTGGAAATCGATGAGAATCTCCTTTATGATGCTCAATCACGTTCCTGCAATTCTACTCGCTTCTTTCAAAGATGCGTGCTGCCCTAGCAACTAAGTTTCGAATAGGCAATTCTTGTGGACATTCTTCCTCGCATTGCCCACACTTGGCGCAATTCTTAGCGCCGTTTTCCGCCGTAATCTCTCGAGTGTACTTGTTCTTAGCTTCCTGCTCTGCATCACTGTCACCGCGTTTCGTGTAGTATTCATTATAAAGAGCCAAGATTTCTGGTATTGCTACGCCTTCAGGACATGGCATGCAGTACCTGCAACCTGTGCATCCTATGAAACCGTAGCTACGGTATACATCGCCGACTTTGGAGAACAGCTCAAGATCTTCCTCTGTAAGCGTGCCTGGACCAGACTGGCTGGCGCTTTCTATGTTCTCCATGACTTGCTGCATTGTGCTCATCCCGCTCAACACCACCGAGACCTCGGGATGGTTCCAGACCCATTGTAGAGCCCATTCAGCAGGTGTCCTTTTGGTTTCTGCTCTGGCCCAGACGGCTCGTACCTCCTCTGGTGGGTTGACTGCGAGTGTGCCACCTGCTATTGGCTCCATTATAATCACGCCCAGTCCTTTCGAATAGGCATACTTCAATCCCTGAGTTCCAGGTGTACGTCCGCTACTCTCTGTATCCATGTAGTTGTACTGCATCTGACAAAAATCCCATTTGCCGTAACCATCAATGATATCTTTAAAGACTTCGAACTCATCGTGGAAGCTGAAGCCGAAGTGCAAAATCCTTCCCTCTTCTTTGATGCTTTCAGCCCATTCCAGCACATTGAGGTCTTGCGTCTTGACCCATCGATCCCTACTAAGTCCATGAAGAAGGTAGCAATCAATGTGGTCAGTCTGCAACTTTCCCAGCTGCTCACCGAAGATCCGATCAAGATCTGCCGTGGAATCAATGCGTCCAACGGGCATTTTTGTAGCCAAATGTACTTTTTCACGGTATCCATCGTCTAAGGCTTTTCCAACAAGAATCTCGCTATTGCCACCGTGATATGGATAAGCGGTATCAATGTAATTGACGCCGTGGTCGATGGTGTATCTGATCATCTTAATGGCTTCTGGTTCGTCAATGTTAGAACGGTCACCACCGATTGTCGGAAGCCTCATTACGCCAAATCCTAGGGCCGAGGCCTCCCAACCAAGTCCACCAAACTTTCTATATCTCAAAAGAATCTCCTTCGAGGGTGTTCACACATAATTTCTGAACTTCTCAATTGCTTGACTGCAGAAAGTTCATCACCTGAGATTATGGACCCCTATACTCTCATCACTGTTTATAAAGGTCTTGATACTCGATTTAGCGCGCGCAAGATCGAGATTGTGGGACCAGAGGGAGGACACTTACTCTAACATGATTCTGCCATTCTTCATGTTGGCGATCTGTTGCCTTTGATTCGAGAATAAGTATTTCTAGACCTGATGCATTCTGAATTACGAAAGACATGATCGAGCTAGCAATCCAAATACTGATTCTCGCAGGTTCGCTGGTGCTTATGGCTTCAGCCAGCCACTTCACAATAAGATCGATGGAAGAGCTAATCGAGTTCACAGGTCTAAGCGAAGCATCCGCCGGATTCATAATCCTCTCTGTGATGACGTCTACGCCGGAGCTAACAGTGGCGGTCTTCTCAGTCATGCAGGGAACACCCGGGATCACTGTTGGGGACGTTCTAGGATCAAACATATTCAACATAGGCGCGGTGATAGGCATACTTGGCATGATGGGCTACATGAAGTCTTGCTGTACAGAGCTCTTGCTAGAGCTGACAGACGTTCTCTTCGTCACATCTCTGATACCATTACTGCTCGTCATCTCACACTATCACATATTCAACGTCTCTAGCCCCATCGTCGGAATACTGCTCCTTGGAACATTTGCGGTGGCCGTCTATCTCATGTCGAAGAAGAGAACGCCGCCAGTCAATGTTGACAAACGTGAAACGGTCCGGAAAAAAGGACTAACAAAGGTGACTGGAAGACTCCTGCTCAGCTTTGCTGGCGTAGTCGTCGCTGCAAGGCTCGTGGTCATGTCTGCCATAGACATCTCCTCTTTCCTAGGAATCCCACCGATCTTGATAGGCGCAAAACTGATCTCAATAGGCACATCTCTGCCCGAGCTAACGGTGGACCTGACAGCGGTCAGACGTGGACGTGCTCAACTGGCCGTAGGAGACATCATCGGTTCCAACCTGACCAACCTAACCCTGGTGTTAGGTCTGGTCCTCGTAACATCACCCTTCGTAGTGGAGATGACGGTGTTCACGGAGCTCCTGCCGTTCCTTCTGGTAACAACTATCATATTTCTCCGTTTCCTCACAAGAGGAGGCATCTCCCAGATGGGAGGCATAATCCTAGTCATGACATACATACTCTTCCAAGCTGTAGTGGCGTGACCGAAACTCAGAAGACCCCCCTCTTCTCCGGTGCGATGCCGTGCCTTGCAGGCTAGCTGGGCTTTCCTTTAAGAGCCAACCCAAGAACTAGAAGTATCAAGCCGGTTATGCTGAGCAGCAATGCAGCCTCAATCACGAATGGAAGGAGTAAGAGAAAGCCTGAGGCCGCTTCTGGACTCATTGATTCGCTTGGGAGTTGCATAAAAAGGAGCCAGCTGCCTCCACCCAACACCATCAATATGACGCCCGCCAGAGCAAGACGCCCCTTCACCATTTCACCCCCAACTATCCAAGGAACTGTCCCGAGAGTAGACGGTGTGATGGATAAACATAAAAAACTTTCCTGCTCTCTTAAACCGCGCGCTTAGAAAAGGCCATCATCTTTCGCTCCTGTCACAGAGAGCTGAAAGTATTACATGTAATGCTTCTGCCTCAACTGATCTCCGCCTTGTGGGAGAGAGAACCAAGGATTAGCGGCGTCACCAGAATACCGGATGATTTTTGAACCATCTATCTTCAGATTGAGGTACCAGTATGATGTCTTTCACTCGCAATTCTCTCTTGAATAAATCCTGAGTTTTCGCAGGACGTAGAACGACAGCAGCGGCTGGCAACTCTCTTGTCCAGGAAGGGCGTGCAATCGAGATGCAATCAGCATTCAAAGGTAGACGATCTGAATCGGCGGCCATTAGAGCTACTTCAATACACACCCTGGCAGTACTGAAAAGACAGAGAGTGTTGTAGACGATCGCGACTGCGTTGAACTCATTGTCGGGATTACTCTTCTCTACGACCTGGTCAAACGGGGCGCCGTGGAAGCAACCCTTGAAGAAGAGTTCTCTATCCCCCATAGGAAATCCTTGACCACCAAAATCCATGGCCTGGAAAAGGGATTGATCTCTGAGAATCACTTTAATCCCCTTTGACTCTAAATCCTTCTTTGTCTTCTCGCTGATCCCGGCATGACGGACCAGCCCCCTATCGTGTGAAGAAGAAGGGTTGCCCACGGCGTAGATGTTATAGTCTGAACCAAAGACCTCAAGAACACGATTCGCTGTACTCCCCGTGTTCGTTGACACCACAATATTTCTCACATCGAAAAGGTCAGCCCTCTCCTTAGCTGACGCTATGATGTCCCTCATCGTAAAGTCCCCTTCCTTCACTCTTCTTGCAAGTCGCGTATATCTGGGTTTGGGCATAGACATTTCCGTTAAAAAAAGGGGGAGAGTGTTATAGAAGCTTCGACGTTGGAGCGGTCACTGTGATTCTTCTCTTCCCGAGGTAGTATCCCACGAAGATAACGGTAGCAACCACTGTTGTTGCCGCAATGAGTTCTATTGGCATGAGATCTGTTGGCAGGATTGCTGCGATAGTTATTACATCTCCAGTTGCCGTTGCGAGCCCAGCTACAGTCAAGACCATTTCAGGGTCTATTATGACATTGCCGTATGGTGTCGTGACATTGATATCCCTGACTAGTGTAAATGTGGTCGTGGTGTCAGATTCAGTTCTTGTCCAATCCTCAAGTGGAACACTGAACGCAGATAGATCCATGAATAGCGCTTTGCCCGGCGAAAAGACCCACCCGCGATAGCCGAATAGTGCTCCGTCCACCTTTTCGGTCACGTTGAGGTGGCGGAATTGGCTGCGGATAGTTATAGTTGAGTCAGTAGTGGTCACAATTCCATACAGGTCGAAGCTCTGGGTTAGGTTGTAGAGGCCCGTTGTCGTGTAGGTGCCATCGGTGTAGAGGGTTTTTGATGTTACTTCGATTGTCAGGTTGAAGTCTTTAATGTAGACAT
>Ga0224501_10003842_pt1 | contig 11849 bp, 9 predicted proteins | sample SF_Oct11_sed_USG_4_FD_169105 | JGI IMG/M metagenome (GOLD analysis project Ga0224501, IMG submission 169105) | Sediment microbial communities from San Francisco Bay, California, United States - SF_Oct11_sed_USGS_8_1 | ecosystem: Environmental > Aquatic > Marine > Sediment | place: USA... | reverse complement strand
CCGAACCATTGCTATAAATATAGATGGGCAGTACAAGACTGACCCCTGGACAGTCTCAGTGAGTTGTTTCATCATCAAGGTGTACCAAATTCGTTGGACTCGTTGTAAATTTGATGAAAAAAGGCAGACAACTCCGTAAATTTGATGGAGGCTACTGTAGCCAGGTGACCTAGCTCTACGGCATGTGGCGGGTAGTGGGGCAAGAGAGAGACTTTGCCCCTCTCGCCATCGAGGCAGAGCCAGGTCACCTCGCTAAGGCTACAGTAGAGTTGTTTGCTCTTTACCATGAAGACAAGGTAGCCCTGTGTTATCATTGTAGCAATTCCTGTGTAGTTTATGTTTATTTGTGACATCACAATCAAGACAGTTTGTTTGACCTTGAGAATGGTGATCGCCTATCAATATACCAGAGACTATACCAAGCTAGGATACAATCTTTAGTTCGTATTATAATGTGAATTAGCTCGGAGAACTGTCCTGGCGTATGTACCGAGGCACTCTTTGGTGATCAGTGCACATGCCTGGGTCTTATAGGGACTCAGAATTCAACAGCGCTATTGCCCTAACCCTGACATTGCAACCTAACAGCAAGTTATTTTGTTACCAATATGATAACGGATTGCAAAATCTTTGCATGTGGATGAGCAAATCTACCTTTGCCAATAACACATGCCTCATATTTCGGTTCCGGTTTTGATGCAGACAATGCAAAGCCTTTGGCACTCTGTGCGATCTAGCTGTAACATGAATCACACATGGCAATAGCGTATTGTAGACCCTTGTAATTAGAACCCCTACAAATACCCAACAGACCCACTGAAGTCTGGTGGTGTCATTTGAAAAATAGGCCTTCTGTCCTATCTCGGTATAACCTTTGAATATACTCACACCAATGTTATCATTTATAGGGGCTGCCCCCATTCATGTCACGGTGTGTGGGAGACGTAGTGTGCTGTACTTCAGTGAGAATCGCTGTGTTTATGCGGGAAGCTACATTAAAGATGGCCATGGCTCCTTACAAATGGACGCGCAATGTATAGGTATGGTAAATCATTCAACAATGCATGTGTCATGATTAGATCAGAATTAATGTGAGGGGATAGCTCAGTGACTGGGTTTGAGTCAAAAGATCTTGCAAAGCTTTCATTGTGAGTGTGAGCTCCTTGCATAAGTTCAGGCTTCCACCATTCCAGAGGTCTGCTAATCAGTATGTACCCTTGTAGAACAATGACAAATTGATGGTCAAGCAATACACATGTAGCATAATTATGTACATGTATGTATTTTGGTATGCGTGAATCCATCTACATACACCACAATATATGTTAATTCATATATGAATGGACTAACAAGCTTCTGAACCAACCTGAATGAAGACATAGACCTGTTTGATAAGTTTATAATTGTTCTTTTTTCTTTGCTCTTTTTTCATATTAAGTGAGCAATACGGGGAAAATTCAAGATTTGGCCTGCTCTCCAGATGGTACAGCACTGTATGGAATAGAGATTGTGACTGCAGCTGATCAAACTAAGTTTCAGATCTTGATGCGGGTAGGTCCTTTTCTCTTCTCATAAGACCTCTAAAGTAAAGTTGTGGGGTTAGGTGCCTGTTAGTTTCCTAGCTATGGTTTAGCATGGAGTATCGAGAGAGTGTTAATTGTAACCGGGATTCGAACCCAGGTTCATGCGACCTCAAACCCACCACTCCACTGCTCAGTTACCCCCCCACTATCCCCTTTTCATAGTATAAGACCTATTAATATTGCAACATGAACTACCAATTCTGACCAATATATTTGCCACTATCGCTGCATTTATGACAATGAACATTGCAGGTCGGGTAGTGCAATCCGGGCATTATCTGATTGCATTGTAAGGTCTATAAATGTTAGACTCCTCTTAAGCTCCAAGTTCAGAGTCCTGTGATCCATAAGCCGCGCAGAATATCTGAGGGAAGTTACTGTATTACATGTATCTTCAGACATGTAATCTTTATCTGTATCCACTCTGAGACACTTCAGGTCCTCAATCGTAAATCTCCTGGAAGAGGATTTGACTGGTAGCGGCGACTGCGGTCATGACTGCTGGACATTAGCTTTAAATCAGCCAGGACAGTTAGAACCTGTATGCACTGGCTACTGGTCCTGCTCCTAATTCCATTTCCATACTTTTTGATTCATAAATAACCCTTCTTTTTACTTCCTGTAAACCATATTGTACACACATATGTATATCCATGAAGTCTATTCGTGTTTTAGGTTAACCTTCTCAAAGAAAAAGCACAAAGGTTCGAACGTTTTTCTATCACTGAACAAATAACAACACCAATATTTGCTCTCAATGTTCAGGAGGAATATATAACATGTATAACCAGCGAGTCTGTTTTGGTTATTCAGAGAAAATATTCACAGTTTGATACGGAAGTTGTCATCCCACTGGACCAGCCATACTTCTCAGAGTAAGTTTGACCAGTAAATGTTGTAGAGACATTTTGCTCATGGTTGGGATGAGGTGGAGGTAGCTTAGTGGGTGATCTGCAAAACTTAGACTCATAGGCTCTCAGTTTATAGGCTCCGCCTTTTATTTCCTCCTCAGTTGGTAAATCAAGGAGGTCCAGCCATTGAGAAGCTTTCTCAAAAGGGCACACCGTGGTCTATTCCGGAAACAAGCCGTTGTCTTGGGCATCTGGACTTTTGGGCTTCGGGATCGCCAGATCACACACCGCCTGATCCCGGTATTAGTGATATCCATGTAAAATAAGATGATCCTTGATAAAAGTCCATTCAGGGGCGCCTAGCCGTTAGGAATTTGATCGTTTCCGCAATTCCAGATATCCAGGTAACTGGTGTACGGGGCGCAGTTATAAAGCTGTTTTCACTTGAATAATAGCTACCGTAGTTCACCTTTTCATTATTGCATCACAAAATCTGTTTTGTAGATACAGTTCTTTGACCCATCTATATAACAACACATTTATGGCCACAAGCTATCTCCGTAAGACAAATGTACGGCTGAGTTTGTTGCGAGGTTTGTCTTCGTCTTTCCAAACCGTGACCGTAAGAAATATTTTCGAGTTTCTAGAAGAAAATTTGGTCATTAGAGAACCTGGAAATGGTCGTCACCCTATAGCTTATGAGGTAAGCTGGTCAATTCATCCAATCAAACAGCGCAGCTAACAGGGACAATCGTAAGCGGCTTTTGTGTTTAAATCTTAATTGTTTTTTCGTGTTGATTTACATGCATCTGTGAGGAAAATTTTTTATGTTACAAGTCTGTTCACTTGCTTAATGGCTTATTATCATACGTCATATATATCATGAGACATTTGTCACCATTCACACTAATCCGGAGACTTTACCTTTTATCTACGGCATGTCATGAGAGGGTAACTCTTCGGAGATATGTTTTTTCTTGTCTTAACTGGGTGGCCTGGCCGGCTATTTACCTAGTGTGCCGTTTGGAAACATTGGGGTTGACAACTAGGGACCTTTCTGCGCAGGTCATGTATAGAGTATCCCTTTTACACAATGAGAGAGGATAACTCTAACACTGGATGCTCTTTTTGTCATTTGTATTGCCATTTCCCAGATTTGAACCCATGAATGCTATGCATGAGGTGTAAATCCTAACCAATAAGCCACAGCTGATTATCAGCTGCAAGTGTGAGCTTATAAATGAAATCATAAGGGAGAAGATAATTTTTCCTTTTTCAGCCGAGAGGAATAACACGTCACGGAGAAAACAGGATTGTTTTCAGTTTGTTTATTCCAGACAACAGCTTGCAGTTCCAGGAGACATTACAGACTTACACATTCCATGGTATGTGACTATGTGCAGTACATTATATAATAACTGTTTGGGTCATCCGATCACCCAGATCATGAGAGCCCGTTGTTGATTTACTTGTCTGTCTGAATGCGGCCAGATATTGCCTTCTGTTATGTATTTCATTCAAAATAATAACGATGGCTAGGTACAATCACTCCTTGTTACGTTGTGTATAGACACAGCGGATCTAGAGTTATGTGGTTACTTGGAAAGGAAAAATTGGATAGATAGAATAACACAATGTCGGTCTGTAGGCAGTTCAGGGGCATGTGACCAGCTGGTTTGGGCCTGGCTCCCCATTGGCTGATAGGCAATGTCACAGTTCTGGGCATTGATGTGAATATGGATCAGCAATCGCGAGCGTCAAAGTCAGACAATCTGAAGGAGTTCTTACGTCATAAATAGAAACTTCACAGGAATAGCTGTATTCACAATAAAGGATTACCTTCTCTTTGTGTGCAAGGGTAAGCAACTCCACATCAGTGTTCATTCAGTTGATGGAGTTGTCTACTCTTTCCATAAAATGGAACTGTTCCGTTTTGATGACGTAAGAACTTGATGAGATCGTCCACGGGTCAACCTTGTAGTACTGTGAACTGATTGCCGGCCCGTATATTCATACCAATGACTCTGGAGTAGGGTATCATCATGTTAAAATCTACAGAGATGTATACATTTCATGATACTATCATAAAATGCATATATTTCTATAGATTTTAACCTTACGTGCTGAGCTTGAATAGTTTTGATGAGTTTCTGACTTTAGCATTACTATATGGCGTTGCTGGCAATGTATGTTCATGAAAGTTGTGACACCAGTTCAACTCCTTACCATCGAACAAAAAAGACTCAAGTTGAGATTTGAAATCTTATTTGTGAGTAAATCTCAACTTTAAAGATTGCTGCAAACTGATCAATTAAACCACACACAACATCTGTTTTTTACCTAGTCTGCCATTCAAACTTTTGGTTTGAAGAGCCAAGTTTTTCAGCAGAGTTATTAAAAGAGAAATACTGCCAAACATCGCTGAAGACTACTAAGCCAGTTTTACTCGTTTAATTTGCAGAGAATCTTGCCATATACTGCGATGCCGATCAATTCGAAGGAGTATCGAACCTGCCAGCATCGAATGCAGTAGATGGGATCATAGGGGGATACCCTAATAATGGGGGTATTGTGTCAGCTGGCTCAGTTTCCTGTGCCATGACGCTGAGTGCTGGTGATTCACTGTCATCTGTAGCCTGGTGGAGAGTTAGGTTTAGAGAAGCGGTTAATATTCACACAGTGATGGTCTTCAAACGCCCCTCGATAAAAGGAGAATCATGTAAGTCTGTTTAAAATACTGCCATATTAGCTGCGTTTCTGTTCTACTAATCGTTATGGCTATGCGGACAATTCCTTCAAATTCAATCACGGAGTTGTCTTCCTTTTCTTTAAACCAGCAGCAACAACGCGAAATTTGGGTTTTGAACTGCAATAAACTGAACTGAACTAAATGCTAATAGCCAATGACCATGATTCCAGTTTATTTATACCACTTGTGCTGAAATCATCAAACCAGTCTGGCAGCAGCAAACAAATAGAAAAAAAAACATTTGATTGCCCTAAATGATTTTGGCAGATACAGCAGGCTGACTTTCTTGAATTTCAAAATATCTTAGATTTCCAGAATTGCAATAATTGGTTAAAAAGGTATCACTACTTATCACCATATCTTATAATAGATCAGATGACTAGCTTTACCCTGGTCACATCATCTAACATGGACCCATTGCTGCCCGATACTAACATTCCGGGTCAGTGGACGGCTGTGAGAGGTATACAAAATTTTGGATATGTGACCCAGTTGGATGTGCCGGTATCTGGTGTACATTGGCTAGCTTTATTCACAGAACAAGCTGAGAGCAGAGTTATGCTGTATGAAGTGCAAGTGTTTGGAGGTAAGTCCTGACTGGATGTATAGCAAGAGAGGAGAGGTTAAGACCATTTGCTAATAGATAGCATCACTGAACCCATGGCTTGTCCATGGTGTGCCTCTTTGGTTCAACCTCATTTTTTCTCGCCCCAGTATGGTTCTTCTTAATCTCTTCAACATTATGATAGTAATCTGGTAGTTTTTTGCGTTTGATGCTATCAAGCCATAAAGTTATTGTTCCTGTTGGATCTAGCTATAGAGTTATCCTCCGCTAAGATCTCATCATAAAGTTGTCCTCCCTCTACAACCTCCATTTATGCACTCTGCCTACTGAGCACTCAAACGATTGCTTTTCTTCCTCTTTGTTGTAGAAAGTAGTAAAAAGCAGACTGCCTCAAGAGGTATGACCATGCAAATTAACTTTAACAGAATAGTGGATATGATAGGTTTATAACACCACTGCATCATCAGCCTGAACAGTTAAACACTCTCGTACTCATCCTTATCCTACCTTGTTTTGTATTTAAAGTTGATTTCCGAGCTTGTTTATTTTATTTTAGATATCTCACGATTTGAAGCTATTATTACTAATAAATTAAAGACAAAAACTGTCAGAATATTTGAGATTTTTTCTAAAAGTGTTCAGTATTAACTAATAATATAAGGACTCAAAAAGGTTCAGAGCATAAAGCTTGACATATCCTTTTAGATTGTGATTATGACAAGAAATCTGTCTCTCTCACTGTGATTGTGGAGGCTGGTGGACCTGCCCTGCAGTGGATTGAGCCTTCTTGCTCTGTATCTTATGAACTGGAAATCTGTCCGAACTCCCATCTTGACGTTGAATGCCGAGTTTTTGGTAATAGCAGCATGTTTCTACAAAAGATTTGCAGTAAGCATCACCATGCCTCTGCAGAGAAATAATATATATTTATTTTTTATTACATCTACACACCTCCTCAGCCTGAGGAGTGTTATACCCATAGGAGATAGCGACATTATTTTGAGGAGTTCATACTCCCACTAGGCGCCCAGCGTTGCATGCATTAGAACCCAGGATCTTTGTATCTTAGGCCAAGTGTTCTAGCTATTGAGCTTTCCCGTTATTTCAGCGATAAGGCGATCTAGCTTCTTTGTCATCAGACACCCTCCCCAACAACTCCCAAAATTATAGGACCAAAACAAGTGGCAAGAGGCTGCAACAAACTCATGGTCTCCCAGGTTTTCCCACTCCAGTCTCTGGGTGGTGTAACTAATTTTGTCTAATAGATTCATCTAGCCTGACCAGGTTTTCTGCCACCAGATCGAGTTCAATGTAAAATTGGCTTACCTCAAGTTTTTTTCCTCTTTAGTGGACTTCCTAAACCTGGGTTTCGTTTTAGAGTGGCGTGGGCTAGAACTCATGCGAGCATCCCAAAATCACTGCGGGAGTCTGATAGGACCAGGGCTTGAACCCAAGATCTACAGATCTTGAGCTAAGAACTCTAGCCACTGAGCTTTCTTGCTATCATCAGACTTGCAGGTTCTCTTTGTTATTGATAGCCAGATGGTCGGTTTGTATATGGAAACTGACAAATGAAGTGCTGGGAGAACTGGACAAGTCACAGAGGTATACACTTACTATCGGTACAGGGCGGATAACTGGGTCACCTTCTCTTCAGAGCTTCTCCCTTATCTGGCCTCTTGATGACTCGCGTAAGTTTTTCTTCCCAGCTAATAGATGCTTCACTTGAGGCGCCCATCTCCTATCCCATGATCCGTCTCATGTCTGGTGGTTGAAACACTCTGATAACACACAAAATGTGGAGTGAGAGCGCATGGATCAGACGCCTCCATGTCTTAAGCCAGAATCGACTCTGACTGATAATGCCCTGCCATTGATCTATTAACCAATAATGGTTCGCTTAAAAATTACCAAGTTATAGCACCCGTGAGCTGAACGAGTTTTCACTTTCGCTGAGGTACTGGGTGTAGCTGACTGAGCTGAGAGAAGTTTATGCACATATATGTGCATAAACTTCTAATACTAATTATGTCTCTATATATGGGTAGTTTTTGATAACTTGTTCGAAAAATGAACGATCTGCTTTACACTATGAAAAACTCTAACAATAGATATTCCTTTAATTGCTTGAAAGTCTCACTGTAAATGACTGTTGTAGTGTTTGTCAGTGGAGTTTCCCTCTCAATCATGCATTTGGAAACTGGACATCTCATAGCAGAGGTGGCAAATAACAGTATTCAGCTGCCCATCAACAGCACCGACCTATACAGGATAGAATGCGTCTCTACTCGGCCTAGACCTTTCGACACTGTCACACTTCAGGTAAGCTGGCTGGATAACTCAGTGGTCGAGCAATGGATTCACAGCCATGAGAACATGGGTTTGAATCCCGGTAACGGCGAGCTCCCCACTACAACCCTTTAGATCAAAACACAGACAGTCCTCATTATGATAGGGAGCCCTGATACTGTTCCGCTCATGGTGCTCCACGCTAAGCCATAGCTCATGAAAGAACAAGTACATATCTAACCCGGCAGCTTTGCCACAACAGTAAAGTTGTCATAAGTAGTGCATCAGGGTAAGCAAACATGCAATGCGTATATTTATTCCCAATCCATATTTGTTGGCTTTACCATCTCTTCCCACTCACCCGCGCACACTCAGATAGAGGAGAGGCTATTATGTTGACTAATGACCAAAACAAACGAGTACTTCATTATTGTTACTATTTTATTGTAACACAGATGTATGTAGGAAGTAAACAAATCCCTGCAGTGACATTGATCTCAGATAGGATGATTACTTCCAGCGCCACGCTAGGTGTGACACGGCTTACTATGAGGAATGTTACATACGCTGGTAAGTGAGTGAGATCGTGTGTCAGAACTATCAGTGAGGCATAAAGTGGAGTTCGAGATTACCTGAAATCGAAAACCCATCCTTTTATCTGTTGATCTATTAATTTAGTAATCACATTATTTAATACTTTTTGTTTCTCTTTTTCGTTTATTTTCTAATTATTTTACTGACTGTTTATATAGTTATTTAGTCATTCATTTTATTTATTTGTGAGTTGTACTACACAAGTACTTGATTATTTATTTTGGAAAACCTGCCCAGTTGAGAAGTCGAGGCCATAGCGATACGATGAGTTCATTCTTGTAATGGGAACTCGGTATGACTACAGCTTGACCTGAGGATATAAGCCTCACGCGCCTGTACAGCTTAACTCAGTCACTGCTTAAATACACTTATAAGAACTCACCTTTGTGTATGTTATGCCTAACTTGGGTGAGGTTGATGCTAAATTCGATTAATTACACTGTTTACAGATACTGTATCATTGTATTGCCAAGTAAACTGGACCACAACGGCTTATGATAAGACAAAAGGCATCTATCCACTTAATGTGACAGTAACTAAAGCAGCATTACTGAAAGTGACAGATACCGCTTGCACACAGGTTCTCACCATTTCTGTCATCTCCCCACTAAAAGGTTTATAACCTCACTATGGGATTTGTGGGTTTTCTGGCATGATACCACACTATAATTGACCTAACATGCACAGTTTATTACATTAACCGTGTCTATTGGTTTAAAGGGGCAAGGAATGCCTCAAAAATTGTCATCACTTGTTTTCAGATTCTGCAGCCTATCTTGAACAAATGAACTCATGATCCACCCTGTTTCGATCCTGCTTTTCTCAATTTGGGCTGCCGTTATTCAAGTCCCCGATATTAATTTGGGGAAAAAGTCATACTCGCAATCGCTACAATAAGTGAAGAGTTACATCCCTTTAAAATGCGGGAAAACAACCCCGAAAGTATCTTGGTCATCGACCCTTTTAATATCTAATTGTATTATGTGAAAGTATACAAGTATCAGACTCTTCAGATTATGCATAACCGTTTAATACCCATGTAGACTTCAGGCCCAGATTGATTACTGAAGCATCTGACGGTCTGCTATAATTCACCAGAATCCCATTTAAATTGCAGCTGTTCTATGGGAATGACTTTGTGGCAGGGGCTGAAGAGCATCACCGTTTGACCGATGAGGACTTGATTAACACAGATACCTACCTCGCCGCTTTGCAAAGAGGTAAGAGAATTAGGGGTAACGAAAAGCACAGATCGCCCATAAAACGACTATTTGCCCAAGAGAGGACAACTCCGTAACAACTATAGTTGCGAGGTCTCTAGTGTCATGTAACGCAATGTGTTGCCTAGTTTTTAACTAGTCATCAAAATCTCATAAGAAAGGCACCCTGTTTTTGTGAGCAATTCAAAGTTCTAATCATCTCCATCTATAGCATATATTCGCAGTCGCAGTGCATTAAATTGCTATGTTCATCACCAAGCCTATCAAACCTGTTGGCTGTTTTGTGAAGCCTGTTTGATTACCCACAGCACTTGGGACAACAATACTAATGAAGGTTCAGCTTTCATGCTTCAAATGGAAGTGCATAACTCCCAAATTCCATTACTAAACCATTACGATGGCGTAAAAAATCAACGGAAACTTGTTTGCGGAAGGATTTTCTTTACCTCAAGGAGTCTTTTGGTAAATCTATCAAATACCTATACCAGTTAAACAATCTAATGGCTGCATGTCTTGGGTTTTCTATTTAACACATTGTAATGATTGTGTGCGTTCTACCAGCAGCCACTTGAATTCGTTAGAAAACTATAATGTAGATTCTTAGAATTAGGTCATTAGATTTTCTTTTTAAATTCTTCTCGGGCACATTCTATTGTCTACAGGTTTAAAGCTCAACTCCAGAGTTTACTGCAGGGAATATATCTATCAAGTTAACCCATGTAAAGACAGTAAGTATATTAATACTATAGATTCGCTGTTACGGTGAAACTGCTGAGTTAGATACTGGTTTTTTCACCTTCTATAGTGTGACAGGCTTAGCGCGAAGCACCGAGAGCGGGTCGGTATCAATGCTTCACCTCATGCGAATTAAGCATGTGTTTGGTTTGACCTCGCTCTCATGACAGGTTCTCATTGTGAGTGTGATCAATAATAGGTATGATCTCTCTTGTCCTTTAGATGGAAAGGAATGTTTTCACGGTGGGCTCTGCCTTGCTCCTACCTCCACCTGTCAGTGCAGCCCAGAATTTTCCGGAGAATTCTGTGAAGAGATCATCACCTGTACAGAAGAGGTTCAGTGTCTGAATGAAGCGGAGTGTGATCCGGCAAATGATGAGAGACCGTGCATCTGCCCCAGCGGCTTCTCTGGGTACACATGTGCCATCTCAGGTTAATAAATATGTCATACCAGAGAGAAGGAATAGCTTAGTGGGTATCGCGTTCGGCTTTGGACCATGTGACCCTGTTCAATTCCAAGGTTGTGCATCACTCAAGCTTTCTCTGTCATCAGATACAGGCTGCAATTTCAGACCCAACTCGTGAAGCAAACCATGGACCATCCTTAAAGCAAGCCATCAGCTTATGGTGATGCATTCATGTTAAATGGGATGCTCTTATCTCCGTTAAACAAGCAGCATATTATGTCCCTATCTCCGTGTTTACTTTCTGTTAGGGCACTGCTGTGGATGTGTGAGACCTATCCTCTAGGATAACTCTATGGTGTTAAAAGCCAATGTAAGTGTTTCAGTATAGCACATAAACACATATGAGCTTTGTAGATCGATGTAACAGTACAACCTGTCCTGTTCCCTGGCAAATCTGTGAAGCTGATGACACCAAGCCCTCAGGATACATTTGTAAAGGTAATCACAGCGCAGTCAATTAAATCTGGTTCATATTCATTTACATATACATGGCCAAGTGGCAATGTGTAGATGTATGTGGTAGCATGTGACACTATGGCAGTGTGTGACAGTATTAGTCTATATGGTATCATGTGGCACTTATGCAGCATGATTGAGCAATATTCAACAGTATGTTACGGTGTGTAGCAGAAAATGGCAGAATGGCAGAGTATGGTAATATGTAAATATGAAAGCCTATGGTAGTATGTGACTGCCTGTGCGAGTGATAGTATGTGGCAGGAGGTGGCAGGAGGTGGCAGGAGGTGGCAGGAGGTGGCAGGAGGTGGCAGGAGGTGGCAGGAGGTGGCAGGGGGTG
>Ga0224501_10003841_pt1 | contig 11849 bp, 10 predicted proteins | sample SF_Oct11_sed_USG_4_FD_169105 | JGI IMG/M metagenome (GOLD analysis project Ga0224501, IMG submission 169105) | Sediment microbial communities from San Francisco Bay, California, United States - SF_Oct11_sed_USGS_8_1 | ecosystem: Environmental > Aquatic > Marine > Sediment | place: USA... | reverse complement strand
ACGTTTTTTTTGCAATATACGGAAGTTTTTGTTGATATTTGGAAATCAGCGGTTTCTCTTGGGATATGGATGACAGGCACACCGTGTGATGTAGTGAACAGTGTATACACCAACAAGTTGCCACCCTGAAAAATGATTGTAGTTGCGGACGACGCTTTGCCTCTATTTAAGGGAAGCAACTCCAAGTGAGGTGTAACCTTGAAATTGATCATTACATGTGAATTCCCCATTGCAGTCAATCTTTGGATCTGATGGCAGTGCTAAAGACTGTCTGTTAGAAGGACTCCATTACAGTCATGTTGGTGACAAAATCACGCCACCAAAGAATGATTCCTTCTTCTTGGAGTCTGCCTGTATAGCTCTCTATGGACTTTTCTCTGATAAATACATGTGAATCGCTGCACGCGGAGAACGTCGATGCTCAGAGCAAGTTTTATGTATCTCCCGTGATAAAGTGGTGCTTTTATCTTAAATAGTTTTTCAATGAACTTGAACAATACATCTCTGTCTTCTTTGTGTATAAAAACCAATCCAATCCTAAATACTGTAGACATGTAATGCTATTTATTATAGTTATGCATCGAGATGAGAGAAAATATATACAGCAAAACAGAAACATAAAAATTAATCTACCACGGGTGACCCTTCCTCAGCCTTCAAGCGTACCTCTGGCGCAACAGTTACAGTATCCGAGATTTTCACGCGTTTAGGTTTGGGTTCTTTACTCAATTCCTGCTCATCCTTGAGGTCGAATACTTCGTAAGTGTCCTCATCCTTCGGTAGCAACGAGGATAGATAGCACAGGGCAGATGGCTTACACGCTATCAATGGAAACATACTGTTCAATGGATGATCAGCGTCTCGAGTGTAAGAGTTGGAAGCACCGGTTTTAGCAATAAATTTTGTCAATGCTGTCTCAGCGTGCTTTTTCTGATTGGCAGCCTTCTCTCTGACTAGTTGGTAATCTGTTGTTGGATGGCGTTGTGCTGGTGTCTACAATCGAAAAACAGTCACAAGGCGTTGCAAGAGCGGCTTTATACAATCTAAAAATCATTCGACATACTGGTAAATATAATAATAAGGCATCAGTGTTACAGGAGTTCATCGCACCAACTTCGCGAGCCCTCTTGGCAGCAAATATATGAAAAGGGCATTTCACACCACGAATTTAAACGAGTGGGTGTTCTAACCACCAAGGCCCTGCCACACCCAAATAAGTTTAGACCATGTGCTCTGACTTGACACACCTGTATATAGCTATGTTTATCTGGGAAACTGGGGAGATTGTCGTGAATATATGGAGGTTTCGATGTACTTCTGTTTGTTGAGAGAGCACGAGGTTTGGACGGTTCTGTCGCCCTCTGTGGAGGCTGAATAATTGACGGCTTACGCAGCTGCTTGTCGGCGAACGTTTTCAGAGCATCGATAGAAGTTCCAGCGTCGATAAGAGCCAGACTTACATCACTTACCATCACCTGATAAGAGGGATCCGGTGAATAAATAAATATGGAAAAGGAGATTCAGGGAGTACATGATTTGTGTAAAATTGTGTGTGCATAGAAGACATTCTAAATTGCATGTGAATACATAGTTACCAAATTGTTGAAATGATATGATAGTAAAAAGACAGTTCGAAAATAGGTCATGAACACCTTTGTTGGAATCAGTCATGCGCCAACCTCCCATAGTATGCAGGAGCGCTATTTTCCACAACAAACCTCAGGCCTTCAAGACCTATTGTGGTAAAATTCGGTTGGGCATCGATGGGGTACAAAGTGATACACAGCGACTGGGACGAATTTCAAGTTATTACAGTATTTGCACGGAGGGAACTACTGCAGTACTTACCTGGGCTCGATTGGCTAGTTCGCAGTTATGTTTAGCCGATCGGCTGATAGAATTCATGTATGATAAAGCCATCTCCAGTAGAGACTCCATTGCTAGAGGTTCGGCCTCAGTAAAGCCGGACTGCTTCATAATAGCAGCAATTGAGGTTCGCATAATAGACCGATAAGGATCGCCATCAGGCTTTTCTTCCGCTTTGGCCATGCTAATATGGTCAGTAAATCAACGTTGAACTGAAACAACGTTGAGCTATAAAATAAATACATTTATTTACATTGAATTGAATTATATCTTGAAAGTTGAACAAGGAGTTCAATTTGACTTTGAGTCACTAGGTCAGTAACTAATTAACCAACTAGTAGTGAGCAACTCTGTCGTGCCATCACAATAGAGTTGCTTACTACTAGTTAGTTAGTGGTTAGATGATCTAACCACTGAGTGACCAACTAACTGACTTACTAAGTAACTCACTAGACTAACTCACTAAGTAATTACTCATTTAGTCAATCACTGAATTAGTGATTTACTCAATTATTGGAAAAGTGATACTGGCCTAGTGGCCTGGGAGTGGGAGAGTGTGACTGTGATACTGATGATAGTAAGTAACTAAAAACGGTAAGTTAAGTACTGCTAGTACTAATACTAGTCTAATAACAATATAAATAGTAAAACTAGAAACACTCAAAGTTAAACTTTAAAGTTAAACAGTGATCAAATACTGAAATATTGCCCAACCTTTGATATTGATTTGAGCAGTGACACTGAGCGCCTGACAGTGACACCTTTAGTTTTAATCCAGTTTATCATATGTCGCTGCTTAAACTTAAGAGTTAAGTTAAACTAAGTCAGACTTACACTTAGAGTTAGACTTAGAAGTTAGAGTTGGACAGTTCTTTTGACAGACCACTTTCACTTTGACTAGTCTAATGTCTAAATGCATTAGACTCTAAATCTAATGGACTTTGCTAACTGAACTTTTGGGAGATGAAGAGACAGTAGAGCAGAATAGGGCGTAGAATGAGAACTGTCTACTCAGTCAGTGACAACTATAAAGGTCCTTTAGTTTATGCCACAAGTCTACTCGGTTATACCAAATATTTTAAATTTAATTATAATCTTTGGTTTGGTTATACTAGCCTAGGTTTTTACTCAATCTATGAACTATACGTACTCTCGCTCGGACGATCTTATCCAAACGCGTGTGTGTCTCAGATTGGCCTGACCGGCAAAGAAAATCTAGGGAGGACTGGTGTACAACAGATATTACGTTTCGTAGCCTATCATGCTGCCGAGAGCCAAGAGCTGCCGCACCACAGAAATGTTCCGTGGCCTACACTGATAAAGCTCTTCCCACAAAAAGGCAAGAATGCCACTCTCCTAAAAGGAATGAAGATGGAAGCCGGTGACATTTCCGAGAGACCGCCCTGCAAAACTCCGGGGGAGTTTGCACGCCAAGCTGCTAGAAAATATTTGCCATATGCAACCGTAGCTTGTTCGGGCGTATTTACTGCCAATTATATGAACCCAAGTCTACTACAAAGGTAATTTATGAATTTTGGCTCGTCACTGAAGTGAAGATGACTCGCCACTGTGACTGTCGGAACTCGCTGACGTGACTGAGTGAATCAATCGAGTCACGAGTGACTTGTCTTGTGTACTCCCTCGCTCGCGTTACTGTATACAAACAGAATACACCGTTCTGGTAGTTGTAGTGGTACTGGTAGTATCGGTACCAGTGGAGGGCCGCTTTCACGTTAACCAGCGGAGTCGGTAGGTGTCCCTGTAACGCTTTGAGTTTGAAACAAATTCAAACTCAAACTTCAAAGCGTGACACTGACAGTGAAAATGAATCAAACTTTGATTCATTTTCAAAGACAAAATCATGCTTGTTCAGTTGTTGGTATTGCTAGTAATAAGTAATAGTATTACACTTATTATAGTCAATAGCCACTAACTCACCAGTGAAGATTAAAACTGGGCAATCTCATTCTTTTTTCGCCCTGTCCCTGTTTCAGACATAATACCATTGACTGAATGTGCGCTACCCTGACCACAAGGTTACCAATCATGCTTTTTCGATGTAGTGTGCATTCACTATGTATGTTTTCTATCACAGGGCATGTGGAAGCAAGCACCTTCTGATGCAGAATGTTTGTTTCGCGGTTGCCCACATTGGCGCTGGGTCATACATCTATGAAAGAATCTCCAAGCAGGATCGGTGCAAAGCTCAGATGTACTCCGGACTTGGTAGTCTGCTCTTCAACTATGGATCACTGTTACTACTAGCTAATATGAAATACTACTTACCCAATTCCAATCCTGTCCGCATGATCGCTGGTGCGGGTTTTATGGCTTTCCTATTTTGGGCTGGTCAGGACTACCTTAACAGCACTAAACCAATAGAAGAGGAGGTTGAATGATCTCAATGTTATGTATGCGAATACCTTGCCCTTCAAATCAATCTTTGCGACTAAGCTTTTACCTTGCTCTTAAACATCATTTTGATTCAGTAATAGACGTAGTTTATATATTCATATTGTGTAATAAATTTCTAATGATCGGAAACGATAAATGTATGACGTAAGATACAACAGACTGCCGATACCCATAGAACAAGAGATTTTCCATCAGGCGCATGCAAAGACAATACAGACAGAAAAGCTATATAACCCAGTACCGTGCAGCCTGTTCAACCAATGCACCAAGGATCTTCAAAGGATAATAGCATTTTAAAATGAACGGAAAGAGAGTTCTTGCATTGATGGTGAAGAAAGTGATCCATTACACGATCATAAGAATTATCGCGTCTATGGAGCTGATTCATCGACTATGGGGTTCGTTTCAGCGGATGGAGTTGTTGGGTTTGACTTTCCCACCTTTGCCTGTAAATGAAAAAAGAAATATCTAAAATTCCAGGAATGCTAACATTCCATAGAGCGTTTTTCCACACAAATAAAACTATGTTAGCATCAGCTTGGGCATAACCTCAGATACATGGTTACAAATAAAAACATGGAAGTAACCAGCCAGCCTACTACTCATTTGAAGATAACAGTCTGCTATGCTTATGATGCTGCACTTTCAAAACACTGAATATATAACGAGTTATATAGCAGAAGATGCTAGTGCAAAAGTAACTATGAAACAACAGGAACTGAACAAACTGACATTATCGATTTATAAATAAACAGATAGAAGAGAAAAGGATTAGATATAAATAAGGGCAGGTGGCATCTCATCGCCAATGACGACAAGAGTGCAATACAACATAAAGCACTCACCTCACTGTCCAAGGCAAACAATGACTTGGATCGCTAATAATATGAAGATTTAAAAAGTTCAGGTTATCTACACGACTATGCGATAAGGGATGGTATGGATAGAAAGGACAAGGCAACAACAGAGTCTATAATAGAATGGCAGCTACAGTAGACTTTCTTTCTACATTGTTCTAAGGTATCATGGCGGCAATTTCAAGTAGGCTATTTTTGGAACAATGAAACTAATAAGGTTTTCGGTAAGGGATAGAGATATGGCATGAATATGGTATCAGCAGAATATGACAACAACATCAGCTTGGTGAGTGAAAACACAAACAAAGTTAGTAATAACGTGCATAGGCAGATTCGGGTGCTTCGCTTACACTGAACTATGCAATACCTAGTAGTTCACCCGTTTGGCAGCCATGATAGATCTCTGAAACCCAAACAGTTGCCTAATAGACTTATTGGGCGGGTGGCTCAGGGTGCGAACAGTAAGCTGTCTAATATGGACAAATAATAAGATATGGCTAGAACATGAAAAGTCAAATGAATTGTATACCTTTTTGATCCATTCATTCTAAAATTAAGACAGCGACTCATTGAAACACCTGACAATCAATACCATGGGGATTTTCATAGGTTCGTCATGACAAGCCAATAGACACCCTAATAATATTCTACATTGTGGATACCCATAAACTGCGCACTAAAATAGAAACTCGAGAGCGAAGAATCAAACAGACAAGTTGCTTCGTACCATGCTTGTTGTAACAGTAAGTGTGCTGCGAGGACGTCGCTGAAATCAGGGTTAGTATGTGAGCGGTAACTCAGTATTAGGCGCATTACATGCTAGAGACAATGATAGTATTTTTTGATGGAGGTGTCAAGAGAAGAGGAAAGCCGTGCGGAGTGTGGATGAATCATAATGAAAAGCTTGCATCAAACAACACAAGGATAATCACCTTAACAGAGTCATAAGCATAGCCGACTCTCTCCTCAACCGATTTGACAAATTCAGAGTTCCTGAAACAAATCACAGGATGAGAGGAGAGCTAACCTAATAGGGTGCTTGGGTGCTAGGTACCTTGACCGATGCCAATGAACCTCCAACTTTTTCCTCAATAGATGTCCTGCAGCAAAACATATGGCAATTTATTACATCATAGAACCTCAGCATCAACATTCCATGCATAAAACCGGTCATTGGAGTTAGCTACTCATGACCTCATTGAGGATAATGATATGCATGACTGCTTAAAACCCAGTCATGATTTTACTACATGCGTATGTTGATCTGACTCAAATGTCATTCTAATGGGCTAAACGAAACCACATAATAACAACTCACTTGACGTCTTGCAATTTCATGCCGATATTTGAGAATGCTGCGCTGGTCCTCTCACCGGCAGTCTTGAGGGCCATATTGGTCTTCTGAACTCTACAATCATATCAGAAAACATCGAATGCATACTCGGATTATCCTAAAAATCAAAGACTAATCGAATATTACTAATGGCTATGACCGGCCAATAGGGAATAAAGCACGCATGCCTTATCCTCAATTCCAATGTACTTACACATCAGACTCCTGCAGACGATGGATCCCACTTTTGACATCTTTAGAGATCTCGGACACCAAGCCGATACCAAGGTTCTTTTTCAGTTCCTGTACTCTCTTTTGTTTAGAGGCAAGAACTTGACGGAGGGTGTTCACTTCCTCTTCTGTCTGCAGCGCATAAAATAGCATCAATTATATGCCTTGGATTTTAAACATAGACGGTTGCATCTTTGTGACATCATTATTGCATCATAAGACTATTATGTGAGACATTTATAGGGTAAGCATACCCGAGTAACTGACGGGTGACACTGGTGCAGTGAACAGCTGTACCCAAGTATGGTAATGGTATATCTAGATACAGGCAAATGTAGGTGATGCCTGCCTGTCGTATTATCCATTGTGTTTCAGCGATAAGGATTCCATCACCCGCCTTTGGCTTTGACATAATCATGTAGCTGCAGTGTGGTGTAAGAACTTATCCTGTGAGTGCCAACTGGTGTGATGGCACCAGGATATTTTCACAGTACAGCTTGTACATTAGGAATTATGTAGATGAGAGGGTATCAACTTGTGGACAGCTTTCCACAACACGCGTGCCTGCTTACACGAGTAATCATGTAGCTGAACATGAAACACAGTTTCTCTTTGTTATCAATTATAGTGATATAGAAATATGAAAGGCAACTGCGACGAACCTTGGCGAGTTCATCTCTCCACTCTTTCTGTTGAGCCTCTTCCTCCTCCGTCAGAGGAGTGCCATTGGCTGTGTTTATGGGCTTCTCATCGCCTAGAAATCATAAGCCGGATAAGACAAGCCCGGTTTATAAGTGTTAATCTACCGCCCAACAAGTCTCAAACTGAATAGCACCTGACTCTGATTAAACGCAACCATGAGCATTGCCCGTGTTCGAAAGTCGGTTAGGTTCGCACTGTAATGGTGTAAGGTGGATTCTGTAATGCTGAACTGCAATCTAGCACGGACGAACCCGAACTAATAACTAATATACTGGATGATGAGAAGCTTGCTGAAGTCTATTGTGTATGTAATTTGTGCATAAACTAGCTAGATGAGTACAGTAGAAAATGATAGGGTTCAGAAAGCACAAATGGTGACAGCTGCGAATTGGAAGACAGACAACATGCCACATACCTAAATGCTTTACCGGCAATACCATACTCCCCAGAAGGATCACATGACATCAGATAGCCATGATTAGCTATCTAAGTGCGAGAAAAACTAACAGGATTCTAAGAAGATTGGCTACCACTAAGTTTCAACTAATATATATGTCGATCACACTACCTGACCCGCCAATTATTTGATATTCCTCGGACATCGAATCAATAGTTGCTAGTAAAATAAAGATTGCAAGGTCAGTTTGACCCCTAATCAAATTAATACAACGAGGCTACTTTCTTACTATCAAAGGATAAGGAAGGATTGGGTATTTTGACAAACCCCCTGACAGCAAACCAAGCCCCCTGACAGCAAACACAAAATTTTGCAGATGTGGATTGGTTGCTCGGTTATTCTGGCATTGCTATCATTGCTGCATTGTAGGCTCGTAAGCCTGCAGGGGTGTGGGCAAGCGAAGGTGAAGACTGAATTCACATGCATTTCCCTACCCGTTCTCTCTCGGTTTCAATAATTTGATTGGAATGGCCATTCTAGATGCAGTTGATAGCACAGTAATCAACCCAATGTTGATGTCATCATCAAATCAACCAATTTCTTCCCACTCGTCGCTATCGCTTTCTAGAACTATTCATTCATATAGCCGGGTTTTGATCTTGGAAAATCAGAGTCAACTGAGCAGGTCACCAAGTAACAAACCCAACATCTGTCAACAGTTTGATTTGAGCCAACTCAGTCGAACCCCAACTTGAACTTGAAGTGGAACTTCTGAGCTGGAACTGGAACTGGAAGTCGATGATTCGATTGATTTGATATGTTGATACAATCGTTACTCGGTAGCTCCTCTACACCATATAACTTATTCTCTCGCATGACCACCGTTGATTAACGCACAGTGGCACTTTCCAAATATGAGATCGTACCTGAGGCGGCCATGTCTTTCTCTGATGTGTCCATATCGTGGTAATTCGAGTTGTCCAGCTGGAAACGTTTCCTTCAAGCGCAAAATATTTTATAGCGGAAAGCCGGATATGTAGTCACGTGATCAGTGCCACTAATCTAGGAGACAACACATCGCAAACCACATCGTAACAGCAGTCTCCCTATAAAATATAACTGAACTCGCATTTCAACACAAATTAAAATAGTTTTCCCATGCGAAATGATTGAGAACTGCTATTATTACAAACGCTACAAAAACCAGAAGGCTTTAAGGCTAAATACATTCCAGGTTTTGAGCCCCAATAAAGGCTGTAAACAACAAAATGGCGTTGAACAAGAAACGAGACAATGTAAGTTCGCTTGAGACTTTAGTGGGAATGACTCCCTCTGACCCCCTTCATCAACTTGTGGTTTGGTCCACTATAACGTGTGAATCGTGCTGTTGCTTGTGTAATAGTAGACGTAGTACTAGTCGTACAACCACTGATTGAACTAGTCTAGAGTCTAGACACTAGACAGTAGTAGTACTACTACTAGTACTACTACTAGTACTACTAGTACTAGTACTACTAGTACTAGTACTACTAGTACTAGTACTACTAGTACTAGTACTACTAGTACTGTTCACTTGTCGTAGTTGTACTGATAACATTAACTTGTTAACTGAAGTCTGAACTGCTTCAACTCAAGTTCAACTAGTAACTAATAACTAACTTAACTAGTAACTAGTAAGTAACTACTAAGACTAAGAATAAGTAACTCAGTAAGTAGTAACTTACTTTAGTTACTAATTATAAAATGAATTTATTTAGTTTAACTTTCACTAAGTTTAACTGACTGAGCAAACAGTCTAATTCTAAACTACTAACATAACTAGTACACTCAACACTGGTGTGATGGTGATTCTAAGTCTAACACTAACAGTGACTGAGTGAGCAACACAACAAGTGAACAACTGTAAGTCGTGTAACTTGTAAGCAATAACACTAATATTGGCTGCCTTAGTTAGACTTAGATATTTAATTATTCCAACTCTACTGATACTGGCACTGAGTGAGAGTGACTAAATGAGTGACTACCAGCACTAGCAGTAGACTACTACTGGTAGACTAGTAGTAGTAGTAGTACTAGTAGTAGTAGTAGTAGTAGTAGTAGTAGTAGTAGTAGTAGTAGTAGTACTGAGGTGAACTGATGTAGTCGTTGAATTTCAGTAGTAGTGGTGGTGGTAGCAGTAGTAGTAGAAGATTAGATTTAGACTAGTATTTACTTAGTGGTAATAACATAGACTTAGAGGTTAAAAGTTGGTTACGTTTGGTTATCTAGTTAGTACTGGTGCTGTTTTAGTGTCAGCAGCAGTTCACTCCAGATTAGTATCCTAGTTAGGTCTTCATCAAATCGGCTCATGGCTTTTCAGTTTTCACCTTTCAGTCTTGGTTTTATTTTGTGACTCACTGACTGAGTAGTGACTGGTTTGTGCTCTTTTCTTCGACTTCGTCTTTATCTGAAATTTGGATTCATCAATATTTACCTGTCATGCCTTTAGTTTTATTATAGACTAAATACCAGTTTATCTTTGCCATTTTAGCATGGTTACAGTAATAACATGGACAAACCCTGGTGCACATTGTATTATTGTTTGAATGATGTTTATTACTTTTGCAGTTGCGTTTGCCCCCAGAGGTGAATCGCATTCTCTATATAAAGAACTTGCCATATCGAATCACAGCTGAAGAGATGTATGATATATTTGGAAAATATGGAGCAATCAGACAGATCAGAGTGTGAGTCTATTGTGGGTTTCAAACGACCAAGCTGTCAGCACGTAATTGGTCGTGTATCATTGGTCTCATCCTTGCTTGACGAAATGCGGAGACAACCCTGGATAGACCTAAGCTCGGTCAACAGGCCGAACTACTAGCCCAAACTAGTCAGGGTTGTACACCTGTGGGTAAGGTTAGGCTATAACCATTTGTAGTAGATGTGGATTGTTGTAATTTCTCGTTTTCCGGTACAGGTTTTTCTCGTCACTGCAGCGCTGTAGTTTTGTTAAGGCTTCATGCTCTGTAAATCAGTACCTATTTTGATGCTTTGATTGTAGTGGCACTACTCCAGAAACAAAAGGAACCGCATACGTGGTTTATGAAGACATCTTTGATGCCAAAAATGCCTGTGATCATCTCTCCGGATTCAATGTTTGTAACAGATACTTAGTCGTACTCTACTACCAGCCAAACAAGGTGAGTGGCTGGATTTAAAGTGGTTGTAGACTTGTAGATCAGCCAGGTGATGTGTGTACACGAGGTCCGTGTGGTATATTGGTAGTTGCAATCATGGAGACCTCTATCTTCTATGGTTACTGCGCTATCCTTGAGTCAACAGCATCCTTCCACTGCAATGTTTATAGCCTGACAGCAACGGCCACACAACAAATCTTTAGGATGGCCACTGCTCTAACCCAACTATTAGCTCAATGACCATTATCAAGACGATTTGACCTACCTACTCATCCTTCCCAAACATTGCTCTATCGCTTAGCAGTGACCCTATGCACTAGCAACCCCCAGTATCTGGTTCATTGGACCGACCTCTTCAGTCGATTTGGTATTACAGCGACTCAAACAGCTATTCGCAAATTTGCTGGCCATCTTCTTGGTTTGAGATGCAACAAAATTTTGTCCTACTGTTCTCCATTGTGTGATGGTGTTTATGGTTCTTCTTTATAGCAATATAAGAAGACTGATGTGGACAAGAAGCGAGACCAGTTGAATGAAATGAAACAGAAATATGGACTTCATACCCCAGATCACAAATAAAATGCTAATTATAGGGGATATAAAGAGATCTCACAGTTTATATCATCGCATTTTTAATCTCAGCTGTATCGCCATTATCTACTGGTTCCATAATGACATTTGTGTTGTTTTAAAACTTCTGGCTCTGGAGTAAAACAAAAGTCCGCTTGTTAAAAAATGCCTTCTAGTTCTCTACTGTGTTATATTTTGGTAAATCCATTCGCATTGCACAACAAGTTAAATAAAACGTAATTTGTTACTATTATGGCAAAGATTCTACAAATAAATACGAATAATAGCCCTCGGACTAA
>Ga0224501_10003840_pt1 | contig 11849 bp, 6 predicted proteins | sample SF_Oct11_sed_USG_4_FD_169105 | JGI IMG/M metagenome (GOLD analysis project Ga0224501, IMG submission 169105) | Sediment microbial communities from San Francisco Bay, California, United States - SF_Oct11_sed_USGS_8_1 | ecosystem: Environmental > Aquatic > Marine > Sediment | place: USA... | reverse complement strand
ATCACCAACTTGATTATTATTTGGAATGATTGAGTTGATACGTATTAAGAGTAGTCCACTCATGTACAAAATATTCAAGGAAACACGACTCCTATTTTTTAACCAATAACGCGTCGATTTTTGGCAGAGAAACTTGCGATAACGATGAAAGCATGGCCAACTAGTAATAATATACTGAAACAGAGAGAATATTAAGTGATAGTAGGCCGAATATCACACATTCATATCCCCATTTCTAGCAGTCAGCCTAATGATATGTTTTACAATCAGCTGGCCTGGCGACAACAATTGTCAAGGTTGCCGATCAAAATTAAAATGTTTCTATATTTTCAACGCTTAAATATTTCCAACTTTTTAACATTTGTTGTAGAAACAATGTCCGCGGTGAAGTAAGACCACATCCACTCTTCAGTTGTTGTTTTTTATACAGTAGTAGCAAGTCTATGCAAGTTTCTGTGTTCATCAAGCACCTGAGACTGTTTCTGAACTGTCTGCCATAGATCAACACAGTTGACTATCTTATGTTTGGAAATAGAACCTCTCATCTTAAAGGCTCACTAATTTTGACCACTCACCCCATTTGAGGCGCCTGTCATCCGTCAGGTTGATTTTACCTAGAAGCAAAGAGTAAATTGGTCAGGGTAAAGTTGCTCATATGTGCACATAACAGATTTAAAAATTCTGATCGCTCTTTTTCTGCTTTCGTAACCTTACCAGCGTCAATGGTATGCAAAGATCGGTTGTGCCACATCTCAGTGTTTATCAGGGTGTGTCATTAGGGGTCTTTCTCTTCGCATCCTAGAGAAGGTAATATGGGGGGCCTCTTTAATTCAATGTTGTATACCGAAGTCGGCAAGGGTGTTGTGAAAGACAAAGATTCACCCGAACCAGTTTGGATACGAACCGGGGACCTGGTCCAAGGCTTAGTACCTTATCCACTAATCCGATGCTTCACCCATCACTTATCTTGAGGCTGGCTAAAAACAACAGTGTCAGTCTTTGTAATCACAAAGACTCACCCTCGGGGAAGAGATGAAGCCACTTGCTCTGGTTGAGTTTCTCCAGACAGAAGTCCATACCGTCCTGGTAAACACCCAGGCCACGAGTAACGGGTACACAGCGTCCAATCACGCCCACAAATGACAGCGCGCGGTTAGGAAACAGAATCTCTGAAGCTGCTGGGATCCAACGACTCTCACTCGATGTGTAGTGCTTCCATTTAAGTAATGCTGCAATCACATCAGTCACTGCAGCTCATGTCTTGCAACCAGCCATAGGGTTATCCTTCTTGACTTTATTTTACAGCAGGGGAGGAACTCTGGACCTGTACTGTTTGCATAACATATTTTTCAATTTTATGACCGGTTGCCAACATTTGTGATTAAGCTGTCTGCACAGCTGGAAGATAGAGAACTATGTCCATCAATATGTGGTGTCCCAGCCCCTTCACAGGTCACCTCACTTCTTAGGAGCTTATATCAAGTTTAGGGTGAAGCAATGCCTTAGTGGAAAGTGTACTGGACCTTGAACCCAGGGTTTTTGGTTTAATTTGTCCTTCACATCACCAGCGTCGGTTTTGGACCGCGAGGCTAATTTAAGAGAAGCTCACCCATAGGGTAACCTCCTGTATGGGGCATGATGCAGGCACAAGCAGAAAGTCACCTAATGATGCACTGTGGTAAGCATTGAGCTATTTTCTGCACACTCCCGGCGCTAGTAAGGACACGAAAGGAAAAGTTCAGCCTGAGAACAACTCTGTGAGATTCTCAACACATGAGATGGCTTGCCGCATGACTAACTTTTATGTAATGATGACCGTGTTACCCACCTGACCATATAAGGGGATCGTCCAGACAGGACTGGTGGTTGGAGATGGTTATAAGAGGTCTAGAAGTTTTCTTGGGTAGATGGTCAATCCTACGGTGTAAATTCTCTATGTTATAAACAGTAGCCCGGTTCAGCCATTCTGAAATCAAATAAAGTTATCACTGAATACACGATTTCACGTTGGCCACTGGTCGGTTAATTTACGCTTCAACGTTACAGCAGTCTAATGCGCACAACTCCATGCATCATACACTATCCAATAGCCAATAGGGTATATAGTACACTGTTTTCAATCTTCAGGCGGAGGAGTGGCGGATGGGCAGGATGAGTTTTGCACACTTACACGTTCACATCATTTTCATGAACCCCTATCTATGGTCCCACTCACAGTCACAAGCATACCGCGTGCCAGAATCAAACGAACATGAGTAGTGAGTAAGTCATAATCAACTACTTATAAATAATAATAATAATAACAGTTCGCTGTCGGTTGCAGTGCGACCAAGACCGCAACTAATGAACTTTAGTTCCTGCCTAGGCAGGTTTTTGGTATTTGAAGCTGGCCATGCTATCCCGGCCCCCTTCAACTACTTAACAACGGAATAAAAATCAAAATGAGAATCATCTCGGTCATACTCAGTCAGTCCAGTAGTCACCATGACTCACACGTCTTAGTTACTTTTACAATAGAATAGTCTAGAGATAGTTAGTTTAGACTTTAAACCTAGGACTAGAAGTAGAAGTAGAAGTAGAAGTAGGGGTAGAATCTATTCTAGTAGAAGTAGGACAAGAGCCTAAGCTGGTAGTGGTAGTACTATTAGTATTACTCGTAAATAGTAAGACTAGGAGTGAGAGTGACTCATTGAGTGACTGACAGTGACTCAGTCACACTTACTGAGTACTCAGTACTGAATACTCAGTACTGATTACTGACTGAGTCAGTGAGTGACTCACTTCACTACTCTACTGACTAGACACTAGCCTCTAGTCTAGGTCTAGTGACCGGATTTCATGAAACTACTACACAGTACTTACTTGCCCAAATTCGGCCTATAACAAATGCGAGTGGATAAACTATGCGTCTGCTTATTTTAACCGATCTAACGTCCTTCCCACTAGAGAGAATCGGCCACTCAAATTTCCTATTCGCCATGGGCTCATAAAATAGAGTCTTGCCATCAGGCTAAGACAAACATTTGCTAGGAGGCTGCCATCTTGGTTGGTGTCGTCACATATAGCGAAGGGAAGCAATGGCGCTCATAAGCTTGGGTTTGGCTTTCCAGGTTTTGGCGGGGCGGAGATGGAGGTGATCGTGATGTTTCTCCCCGCCACGGCGCCACCACAAATCACACGCACACAAATCACACACAAATGTTGATTATTGTCTTCAAATAATAGGTGACAGAACAGCAGTGGATTGCATTTTGTCAGTAAAATCCAACAATTTACAATTTAGTGAAAGAAATAAAAACATAGTTTCAATAAAATGTTGTTTATTTTTTCCAAAAAACAGACGACAGAACAGCAGTGGACTGGATTGAACAAACATCTGCCTTCATCGATAAAATACAAAAAGGCTATGCATCTAACCTCCATGAGCTGCGTTAGTAAAAAGAAAGTTTAGTATTGTTGGGAAGCTCTGAGGCATTGTTGTCTGCCTTGTATATCCTGCATAGTATGTGATAAGGTGGCACACCTTTGCGCATCCCAGTTGAGTTTAGACAGCAAATTCTGTTGCATTTCGTCATCTTCTGGGTATGGGGAAACCTACAACACATTGCAAAAGTTCTTAAGCTGTCAGAAAAGGGCGCTACTATACTCTGTTTAATTTCAAAGCCAATCAACTAAACCATGGGACTTGGTAGGTCAAATCCACCAGAAGAGTGTTTCTTTGGAGTGCAGTGCTAAACTGTAGATAGTAATGTTCACACCATGAGCCTTACAAATGATGGAGAATAATGTGAGACGTAGGTATGGCATGCAACATAAATAACATAAATAATTATAATTTTTACTTACGGTGGCAAGCAGTTTTCTGTACAGGTGCCCTGGCATATTTTCTCTAAAAAACTCCTTATTTATCATTACACATTCAGCACCATTACTAATCAGACACAGACTCGGTTGAGCTCCAAGCACCACATCAGCCAGGCCCTACAGCAGAAAGTTGTTGTACTTCGTATTGTCAGAGCCCAGCGGTATGTCACTGGCTGGTGATCTATTGATGGCTTCAAATCTCGGTCATCCAAGGCTTTCGCTGTGAATTGTGAGCTCTTTAGATGATGTTAAGCTTCTACCTAGAACAAGCCCTGGGCTAAGGTCTGTTAACTAATGGCCAATTGCCCGAGTAGAACAATAAAAAGAAATAGAATAAAATAAATATCAAGCAACGAATTATAACTCACACAGTCCCATACAGAACTACCATGCATACGACCGTGAATTGAGTTAAGAAGCTGTCCACAATTAGTAGAAGGTATGAGTGTATCTGCATGCTAGCGATGGTGTCATCTCGTCAGTGCCCGACTTATAAGATACCTTTAGTACTTACAAAGTTAGAGCCCTTTGTCAGTGTTTGTACTTTAACAAACTGTGGATTTAAGTCCGCTGGTGTCAGCAGGTGAGCCTAAAAATATATGTATATATATATATGAATAGTGGGACATGCTTGTATAGTCTTTCTCTATTAGAAACCATGCAGTATTGGTACTGACCCACCCATGGCGCCTCATGCTAAATTGTAATTGGTGAGAAAAACAAGTTTCTAACCCGGCTGCTTCACCATAAAAGTGAAAACTTTATACACGGGTTGTCATGTGGGAAAAGCCTTATGGTTTTGCTGACCTGTTTTTTGTTGGTTTTATCCAAATCATCTAGAAATGTCCTCTTCTTATTTTCCTCTATATGGAAGTCCTGCGGCCCGGCTGTCAAACATGATATTATCACTGAGTGTAAACCAAGGGAGAACAACGACCCGTCATAACTATATTTTCTCATTAATAGCATGTAGGTAGGGCCAATGCTGTCACATAGGATATCTGCTGTTGATTTCAACTGGTGAAAGCATGGCTGTGGCATAGCTACACTCTGAAATCCAGGTCTGACCAAAGGATGGGGGTTTAACTAGGTAAATGCAATTATCCCTTTAAAATAATTATATGAAACCTCCATGAGAAGACTAGCATCTGAGCCTTCTAATGACATCTGATGGGTTATTTGATGACAAAATAAGTGTGTGGGGTTATTGTGTTACAAATTGTGCATATGTCAGGCAAGCGAGCAGAGTCCCCATCAAATGGAGAGATGTTTTTATGATTCCATCGGTCACCGCATCACACTGATATAAAATGGCGTGATAAGGAGTGATGGGCAAATGGCGAGCAATAGACTTTCTCCTTGTACCTGCGTGGGGATACTCTATGGATGGGACTCCTTTACACGAGGTGAATGAAACACAAATGGGTATCACCGTGTTTTGTGATACAACATTGGAGGGATAGTGGGATAACTCATTGGGTAGAGTGCTTGGCTTCTTATAGAAATATCCGGGGTTCAAGTCCTAGTCATGCTGAGCGCCCACAGCGAAAATGAGCTCCTCAATTCTGAGCTTTTACTGCTCAAACAACCCTCATACTCAGTGGGAAGTTCGTTAAATAAGAGGCCAAATGCCCGGGTAGAAAAAAAGAATTCTGAAATAATAATAAAAATATCAGACAGCGACTCACCATACACTCTTTGCATATCCTCAGTATCATCTGGCTCCTCAACTGACAGAAAAAAATTATAATCACAACATCGAGAAGAATTATATGCACACACAATGAGGGGATTATCTAAACTGAAGGGATTAAAAGAAATTATCATAAGGAGATCTACTACATATTAGGATAGGAAAGTACAAAGGCACTGAGTGGATTAACGGATTAAAGCGGATTAAGGATTACAAGTGGATGAACTATACACTATAAACTAGAGCGTACCGAGCTGCGCATCCCGCTTCTGAACCAAAATTATAGCGAATCCTTCTACTAACATGTAATGACTTGCTCAGTGCCCACAGTCACCAATTCGAGGCAATTTCCCATTCACGGTTACAGAAGCGAAATTCCGCAACCTCTCTATTATGAGGAAGGGACCTACTGTATTTTGATATAGAAATCATTGAAGTGCTTAGTTTATATGCAGCTTCATATAACTGAATCTGGAGGTGCCCCTTTCGGCATGCCGTGCTGAACTTCAAAGGTGGTGTTAAACCATGAGGGTCAAATCTGGACATCATCTTTGAAGATCATTACGCTCTCAGTGCAGTGTGGCGAAAGGTGCACCTCCAGGTTTGGCTACTTGAAGTAGCCATAGGACCCACAATGAATGTGCGACCAATAAAAATCGTCTGGCTCCACATGGCGTAGATTTCAAATTGAAACAGATTCCCATCCGATGATCTCGTTCACTCAGAAAGTTCACATCCGATGATTGTTCCATGCACATTGATTAGTCAAGTGAGTTCCTAGGATATTCCATGTAGTGTGGGTTTTCATAAATTGCATCTCCAAACATGTTATACATGCCTTTTGGTTAACAAACGGAGTACTGTGGATGGTCTTGAAATGATTAATCATTGAACAGCGGCAGATAAACCAAGCACATATAAGGTTAAAAAAGGGGTGATCATATATGTATAATACTAGATTATACAAATCTGTATATGGGTATTGACGCGTATCTATAAGACTTAATAAAGATCTAACTTACCATCAGTTACTTTTACATGTTTCTTGATCAGGCCTGCCAATGACTGCTTACCAGAAGGTTTCAGTAATTTCTGTAAGGAGTTCTGCCACTAAAAATGTTCAGTGAGCTTATCACAACGGGTATAGTTGGCTACTTTTATCTACCAGCAATCTATGAAGGTCTATAGTGGTGAAGAACTGGTTTTTCTGGCACCAGCATATGTTGTAGACTGAGTAAAATGTCTGATTTCCATGGACATTAATACCAAAAAGGCCCATGGTTTTACTGACGACCGAAATAGATTGAATTTTAAAATCAATTAAAAAATCAGTGATCCACACTATACCTTAGTGTTGGTCTGTGACAAATCGGGGGTGTTTTGTTTATTCCTGGACGGATGCTTTTTCCCATAATGATGCTGTGGGGCGCTCAGTGAACGCCGTCGCATAGATACTCGGGGTAGCGTTACTTCATCGCTTGATTCTTCCACCATATTTGCTAGTTCCACTATGTTGAGTGGACTAGACATTCTGATGTCATTCCTTTCGCAATACTCGTTGTACCTGACAACAAACAAAGAACATTATTACAGATATAGCAAAAATCTTCTCATGTCAGGACAAGAGCCGAAATTGGTCAACTGAATCATTCACCCAATGTTCCCAGGGTACACCGATCATCCAATCTTCAACCAATCAGATGGTTCATTGATATTTTATAGCGATGCATGAAGGGCTTTGAATGGGATAACGGTATCACCTGTGTTAGGCATAGAGTTATCTTCCCTTTGGTCAGTCAACAGCAATCAACATGTCAACATGAGATGACATTGTATCCAAATGTTGCACAGACTGAGATGGGGAGTGGGGGGCTATAGGTTAATATATGTAGTCAGTATGGTACTTGGCTGGCCAGACCACAGGGGGTATGTTAGCTAACTAAAGTTGAGTGTATATATAGATTTTTTACTATACCTGTTACAGATAAAGGCCTCGAATCGTTCCCTTTCTGTTTTCGGTATACATTTGAGTTTACCAGTTTTTGAGCTAATTGCTGCACTCTGTTTAACTAGTTTTTTCAGAACGCTCACACTTCCCTGTAGACATAAATTACGCACATGTAGTTTATATGGGTTCAAGTCTTATGAGACATACATGACTAAGACACGTGATCTTGGCGATTGTTGGGGCACCTAATAACAGAAGAGTTGTTTTGCTTCATATTTGTCATGTCCTTTCAGATGGCTCGAGACAGGTTGATGGTGCACATCCTTTCTCCAAATGTTTTTGAGCTAGGATATTTGTGAGGAGATCACATTCACAACTGAAGCCGATCATAACTGGGGTATGGTCCCAGGTTCACGCGGTTGCAAGTGTCTACGAGCTAGAATATATGTGGTTCGCATCCATAATGAGAGCCAGCTATGACCGTCAGTCATGTGATCACATGTGCATCACTCTTATCACTGACTGATCTCATTATTTCAATGCCCTAAATTGCAGTACATATAAGTACTAGAATTAGCGGCGAAAATCTCCAGCAATGGTCCATGCTCTAGCATACCCTGTCAATTAGCTAGAGTAATCTTGATTTCCATGGAGTGGATACAAGACTCAACATTTGAGATTCTATTCACTTTTTGCAGGTAAATATTATAGCGATAGCAGTTTATAATACCAGGAATACATTATCCAATGTACATACAGACTTGATGACATAGATCCAATCATTGTATCGGCTGTCTTTTACCATCACAGCTCCCCTTCTGCAAACAATGTTGCATACAAATCACTCCATAACAGTAGAGAAACCATGGATAAATAATGCTTTAACATGTTTTTGATCAATTTTCCACACATTGGCCATCCTTTTTAATGAACCCTTGGGAGGATTTTGAAGTGAAAAGAGCTGATTATGTGAGGGGCTCATGCTTGAAGTAGGAGCGTGGTGTCGAGCCAACACTCCAACAATATCTAAACAGGCACTCTATCTACCAAACTGTCCTTCTACTTAATTGACTCCCTCCCAATGCCAAAAAATATGGTGACTATGGATAACGTTATGTTAAAATATTTAAACATTTATCAGCGATTCTACCAATTGCTGTTTTAACAAACACAATGGCAACCACTGTACCACAGTCCGGACTGCAGTTCTAATGCAGTTAAGAATAGCAAATTGCAGTGTGGTATGATAAAGACTCACTGATAATATGTGAAGACAAATAGTTTCGGATTTATCTCCAGTAGATCCAATGGCCATCCTTTCAGGAAATCCAAGCTTCTGTAATGGAGATAATGAGCAGGGGTGTCATGCGGGATAAAAAAGAGAGGCGCTACGGTTCCAAAGGAATGGCGCTTTCGACATTATGAGAGGATAACTTTTAAAAGACCTCAATAACTTTGAGACTTTCGCGAAGTATAGATTTCTATTGTCTGGAGTTATTCTCTCCTGAGGCTATGGACAGTTATTAAGTGGATGTCAACTTTGGGTAGGATCTCAGTCCAGTCCATGTTAATTCCTCATACGCTCCCCCAGTATTGGTTTATGGCAGCTTTGAGTAATGGCATTATTCACTTTTATGTTCAGTGCTACTCCCCAGCTATGACCAAAATTCAGATACTTTATTTATTAGTATTATAACCTTTGTTTGATATCAGGTTCATGTAGTTGTCAACCCAGCACTCCGCCACTGAGCTACCTAAAAATGTAGAGACTAGGATGGATTTCATCACACCCAGAGCCCTCTCTGCTAGACTCGGCTACACTTACCGCATAAATTCTTCATGGTCCGGATCAGTCATTTTTTTAGAGCCTCCTGCCATGAAAACCTCCTCATAAGCCTATAGCAGAATAGATAGAATCTGATTGAAATCCACCAACATTAGACTTTCTGTTATCAATCACATTTCTCTCCTTGTTGGACAATCAGAAAGTTGTCCTCTATGCTGCAGGATACAATCTCACATGGTCTGGCGCATGGTGCAGAAGTTGCATACTGAGTCTATTTGACAAAGCATTCCCCGGGTTGAGTCATTAGGTAATTCTCTGCTTACACCTGTGTGTGCCATTGAGAAGGTAATTGGCAACCCAAAACCACCGAGGTGCTGTGAAAACCAAACAGGGAGTCGAGCAAGGGACGGCCCAAGGACGGCCCAAGGCCCAGTATGCCCAGCAGGCCATCCAACTACATGTACTCTAACATATACCTCACGAGATATTGAAATGAGCTCTACATCAGTCTTACTGATCACTGATGACTGTCGGTCCATATCACTCACTATAGCCAGCTCCTACAGAGAAAACAGATGGTGTAATATGATACGGGCCAAGGGACGGGGGGGGGGTGACTGGATAGGGAGTCTGTGAATGTTTGTGATGATTGTTACATTGGTGCGCTGTTTGTTATAGTGGAATAGCTAAGTGGCTAGGGCGCTCGGTTCAGGATTGTAAGGTTCAGGGTTCTTAAGCTTAGTGTGTATAATCCAGCCACCGACTCACCCCAGTAGCCAAGGAAAACCAAGTTTCCATAGAATCACTTTGTTTTACATAGATGGTGTCACTAGCCAATGACTTGTTTTCTGTATCATCCATGACTTGTCCCATAGATATGGGGCCTCTTTTATTTTACATTGCATTCTGCATCCAACGAAAGAGTGAGTACAACGTGACAGATAAACTTTGAATCGGACTCGGGTCACCTGACTCAAAGCCGAATGTGATACCACTGAGTCGACGCTTCTACCTGATGCATGCTAACTCATAATACCGATAGTTGATGAACTGCCTACATGTACGAAGTAGAATGATACTATGGCAACATGGCAACTGAGTCGCTGGTCATATTTTAAAGGTGCATTACATCTATAGAAATATGTTAGAACCATTATTGCATTATCATCGAGGCTTAATGATTAATGTATTTTAGCGGTATATTTCTGTTTGTATTATTTCATGTCTGTCTCAATACACAATTATGGCTGTGCAAGTGCATAGTCTATAATTGCTCCTGCTGTGTTAAATTTTTCTCCAATATATTGATTTCCATATGTAACAAGTTGATTTGTGCCTTCGGGGCAACTCTCAGACTCTATCAGACTGAAATATTATGCTGCTAACCATACTGAACCCAAAGATAGAAATGAGCAAAATTCATAACTACCCTTGGTCTTTTTGTCTACTAAAATCGAAGTCAATCCTTATTTTTTAGATTTATGGCCATGGCAATCCTCAAGGGGAACCGAGGACACAAGAATGTGCAGTATTGCTTCATATTCGTCATGCATTTTGAGAAGGCTTGTGCCAGCCTATCTTCTCACCGAGTGTTTTTGCCCTAAGATATATGTGAAGAGCTCATATCGGGCTCAGGGTCAGAGGTTTCAGATTTAAATCTTGGTGCCAATGCCATTTTGTCTTTTACACCATTCGGACTCGGAGTGTGATACTAAATAAAAAACACTAAACCGTAGGGTTAGCCTCTCTGTGAGGAGACAAATGATTAGCTATGTGATGCTATTCATGTAAAATAAAATATGTAACATATTTTGGCTCATAAGGCCTCTTCGCTGTTGTGATGAAAGCTGCCAGGTTAGATACTTTATTTCCCACCAGTTATGGCTTAGCGAGAAGCGCCGCCAGCATGCAGGCAGTATCAATGTTTACTTTTTGAGTGAGGACTAAAATGAGTTTGAACCCAGGCTTTTATGGTTGTGAGACCAGAGCGATACCACTAAGGGGTATCCCGCTATCCCAAATATTATGACAACTGCAATCCCTGAGGGTCTGAAAATGATTCCCTAACCTAAATCCTACACTTGTACTTACTCCGAAACTTTCACCGCTGTCTAGCAAACAGACGATTTTCGCTTCATCTTCGTCAGCTTGAGTAACTGTGACATTTACCATCCCAGAGAAGATGTAATAGAAGGCTCTAGGAGGATGACCTGTAAAAGTAAACAACCAGTTTATATTTAGGATTTTACACGCCCACTTAGTCATGCTATCGATTGAACTTTCTGCTCTATCATGAGCGGTAGAAGCAATGAATTGGTAATTATTCTGCTCCTGCACTCGACCAGCTAAGCCTGAGGCTTCTTTTGGAGCAGCAGGAGCTGGGAATTATGTGAGAATCTCACACTCGCAGTTGGAGTGTGCGGTGTGACTATGTCTTTCAATTTTAAACCAGGTAGTCTAGCCATGGAGCTATGCTGGTATTTTAAACCAGGTAGTCTAGCCATGGAGCTATGCTGGTATTTTAAACCAGGTAGTCTAGCCATGGAGCTATGCTGGTA
>Ga0224501_10003839_pt1 | contig 11850 bp, 8 predicted proteins | sample SF_Oct11_sed_USG_4_FD_169105 | JGI IMG/M metagenome (GOLD analysis project Ga0224501, IMG submission 169105) | Sediment microbial communities from San Francisco Bay, California, United States - SF_Oct11_sed_USGS_8_1 | ecosystem: Environmental > Aquatic > Marine > Sediment | place: USA... | reverse complement strand
ACCCAATGTTAGTGTGCTTAGTGACTCACTGAGCGGTTTCCTGCCTGACAACAAAATAATTTGAGACACTGAATGAATAATGTCCGATGCCAGGTGGAGCCACAAACTTTTCATTAATTTTGTCCTCATTGCACGAATATTCGTCAAAGGGTTCCGACAACAGACCTCGGCGTATAAACACAGCAATAGAATCATTGGGGTTAAGCCATGGCCAAAAACGTCTTCACTTGTTTTTAGATTCTGAAGCCTACCATGAACAAATGGGCCCAATACTCAGTTCGTAGCAAATGGAACCTTAGATATAGCCCTATCCGTTGCGCATACTTAGAGCACTCGGCGATGCACTTTCCGGAACGTCAATGCAACAGAAATGTCCTCGAGATAGGAAATTAACACAGCGTTTCCTCTGATTTCTTGGCTTATGAGCTGGTGTTTGGAAAAATCGTCTGCAAGTGCATACTAGATCTGTAGTTAGAAGTCTGAATGGAGAAAATGTGCAGCAAACATATAGAAATAGGATTTCAGAGTGCAGTTTTTTGCCTCTGTCAGTGGCCGTTAGTGCTATTATTTCTTTCTATTTGGCCCATCCGGGCCGTATTTATTCGAGCGTCCGATAATCGCTCTTTGGGAAAAGAGCACTCGCTATCACTGCAATGAATGTGGAGTTGCCTCTCTTTAAGAATGCGGAACCCAACTCTGAAAGCGCATCTATCCTCAACCTTGGCTTAACCCCTTTAATAAACTAGAGATGATTAGAAAGTCTGTATGATGAGCTTTGAATAACGACTGGATGGACTAATGAAATTAAGTAGATGCTTTTCAAGTTCCTATAGTGAATTTATTCTTGGATTTTCAAAGATTTCACCTGTATTTACCATTTAGAGCCGCTGTGGCGGAGTGGTTAGAATGCTCACCACTGCTGCTGAGGATCCCAGGTTCAAGGCAACTTGTGTGCCGGTCTCTTTGCTGACTTTTCAGACCCCGCAAAGGTGAAGGTCGTGAGGAAGAGGAGTGGCATCCCACCCCTTTACACCGTTGCCGGTACAAGTTGGGTCTCTAACAGATAGTTCCTCACAACGCCATTAGCTAAGGGACCACCTTTGCCTTTACCTAACCAGGCTAGTTTTCAAGCAAACTTGATAGCTTAACACTTATAATTTGCTTGCCAGGTCGGCTTGGGGTGTGTGCGCGATCGAGTCGGCAGATCTTCTCCAAAATGCCCTTTGCCGTGCTCTCAGGTCCCATGCTGAACCTGCCTGCCGGTACCCTTCACTGGGCTCAGCTAAAACCATCACGAATGGAACTGATGACCCAGAGGTTGAATAGCACAAGTCAAGCGTTCACCATGCAAACTATTCCACACTCAGTGTAAGTAGAGACCAAACGTTATATTCGGTGCGTGTGTGTGTGCATGCGCGCGCGTGCTCTGCTTGTCTGTGTTCATGTTTTTGATCTAGTAAAATATAGTGTTGTAATTGTATGATAATATAGTCTTTATTTTGCTTTTATAGTACATGTAATATAGTTTAGTATATAGTATCTTAGTATTATAGTATTATAGTCGTATGCTAGTATATTGGTTTAGTATTATAGTGCTTTAGTATTACCCCAGAGTCGAAGACGATTACGGTAAGTGACGGGCGTTCTTTGCGGGTCATCCAATTGTTGGCAGAGATTATCTGGAAACCCACCCCTGGAACTCACTGCTTATCAATTCGCAGGGCCTTCCATCACTAGCTGGCTATCTAACATATTGGATAGGTTAAAATGCTATCCTTCAATCCAGGGTTCCAATTCGTTTCCAAATTTATGAAAGCGAGTATGTTTTTCATTGGAGTAGGCTATGATATTTCTAAAATCCGGTGTAAGCTGCGTATTTCCGCTCTAATGTGCCTTCTACAGCACTAACTGCCCTAAATGGATGTTTGCACAATATTCGGCCTACCGGGCATGCATGAAGCATTTGGAGAAAAAACTCCAAACTAGCAAAGTGACCTGTCTTTTCGGCATACTGGTGGGCGAGCGAAGCAGTATAATAGTCGATTGGGTCTATTCCTAATTGTACTTTGTCACTTTACCATTAAAAATTACATTGTAAAAGAGGGTTCTATCTTTATTTTAATTTGGGTGGCCCTCGCATTAGCAACTAATTAAAAAGCAAAAGTCCGAACAGCATGGCAACGTATTTTTTTCGCTATTGCACAAAATTAGCTCCGAGTTGCCCTGTCCAAACACATTTCGGCAACTTGTCTGATCGAGCAAAAAACTCCAAAGTGTATATTCGGGAAGTACAGCGCGTTGCCGGTGCGTTGGATTAGCGTCGGGGCAATGCGCGACGAATGTTAGCTTGTCATAAAACGCCTATTATAGCTATTTAATCCACATTACCACTTTTTCTGTTCAATTTAAATTTCTGTCTCTCGAGTCTCAGGGTCTTTCTTTTCTAAACTTGGGTTTTTCTACGACCCTGTTGTCTTCTAAAAGCGTATGTGCCCGACTGCCCTTGTGTCTGGTAGGAAGATAATATCAATGTTTTTGTAACCCTCTATATCGGAACCCCATGGTCCCTCATGGAGCCAGGCCCCTCTAGTGTAATGATTGTATCAATGTAAACATGATCTGATTCTGTTACAAGATAACCCTGGTCATTTATAGAAAACCATATGACACCCCAAGCGGTCCAGCTCCCAATTCTCATAATCCACACCCCTCCCCCCACTTCAAATCAATGGCATAATGTCAGCCGAGTCGTTCTCATCATTGTAGTCGGCGAGAAATGCTGGTTTTGGAGGATCGCCTGTTCACTATACGAGTGCCTAATGACCAAGTGACGGCGTTATATCTCAGTTCTAAACAGGAAGTGAACTACGCAAGTCTCGCCAATGCAACTACATTCGCTTACACCTCCCATGGCAGCCGCAAACTACTACCAGGTCAGTGCTGTGATCAACTTATCGCAAATTATCGGGCAGAAGCAGCAGTTTAGTGGATAGCATACTGAACCTTAGACCTGGCGCCCCTTATTGAATTTCCAGTTCGGGTAAAATTTTGTCTTTCGGATCACCCTCGCCGGTCCGGATCCCGATGTCCCGAACAATGAAGGCCCACCCATAGAGTGACCTTGTCTATAGGTAGGTGGCTGCAAGCAGAAAGTCTCCTAATGGCGTACGCTCAAAAACCCTAAATTGAAAACTCAGTACGCCACTTTCTCCTGTAAGGTTGCATTTACATATCCAGATATCTGGATATGTTACAGTTATTCAAGTTACCAATATTTGGTTTTATGCAAAAGTCAAAATCGCCTTCGCTACAATTACCATGGGTTTGGGCACCTTTACGAATGAGGAACACAACTTCTAAAGTGTGTCAATTGATGACCACGGTGTAACCTCCTTAATGATTATTAAATGGAGGGTAAAAATAGTTTAAACATGTCACAGAAGTAGCAGATTTCAGTAGCTGAGGGGTTAGTTTTATTTTAAGCTTGCCACAGAAATTTAATTTTAATGACTCAAAACTCATGCACAGGTAGCTGTTCACCCATATGGCATACCATGAGTGTGACACATCGCAAGTATCTGTTTATAGCTTAAGGTAATATAATCACTGAGGGCATATCACCACCCGGCAACTACATCATTATCACAGGAATTCAGTCAGAAAAGGTCCAGTGCGTCGTAAACATCGCCATAGGAACAGTGATTGATTGTTTTATTCGCACACACGGCGGCGCTTACAGTTCAACACCTCACTCCATCATCTCCACTGATTTTATAACAACTCGACTTTGTTCTTAACTTTCTGTGGCGGACACTTGGCACATTTAACCATCATAAATGAATCGCTAACCGCGTGAGAGGATGCTCCGAACTGAGATATCTGATGGTACCATCGGAATATAACTGCCATTCACATCTCTCCTCGCCATGCCACTAGTCATGGATTATATCGTCTGCTTCATCACTGCGATACATCTGTGTTATGGTGAGACACCAATCAATACCTCACCAACTCTACCTCACCAACTCTACCTCACCGGCTCTATCAGTGGGCTCGAACAGGCATCGTGGATTATACCTTTGGATAGTTTGAATAATAACGCGAATGCGCCCTAATCTGATCTATGCTCATTAAGGCACCAAGGCGATAGATTATGATGTCTTCATTATGGAGGGATGAGTGATTGTTGAGGCTTGTTCACGCCGTCGTCATCCCTAATTGGAATTATACTGACTGCTTGTCGAGAAGAATCTCATTTTCAGTGATTCAGTTTCTACTAAGAAATATTTATTTCAGAACAAATGGCTGACTGCTTTGTAGGTGTCAAATAGGTCCTTTGCTGTACACATATAAGAGCTTAATTGGTGATGTTATATATCCTGTTTTGTGACCTACATTGACATTTTTTCTTGTTCCCTTTACAGGGATGAATGCCACAGATCCTGACAGTGATCTGGCTGTCAGTCCTCAAGTGCTGCCTGGTTCAGTTAGAAGCGATGGCTCATTTGATAACTTCACTCTCAGCTGGGAGATTGATCGAACTAAGTTCCTTGATTCGGTCATTGTGCTTTACGATGTCAATGTCTCACTCATCAATGGATCTGTTATCTATACAAAGGTATATACAGTTATATATAGTAAGCGTCGCCACAGTCAAGAATGGTATAGTGATTAAGATGTCATTATTAAGAATAGCCGCTTGCGGGTTCAGATACTGCGTTCCGCTCTACCAGCTGATTGACGGTGGATTGACATCATTGGTTGGGGTCCCAAGCTTGCACAATGCATCACTAAGCAGTCCCAAGTCTGGATGAAGACAGAGCTTCAGCCTATTCATTGAGAAAAATAAAAATAAAATGCTGCATACTTTATTATTATGTAAACTAAACCTGCTGCAAACTCACACCGGATTGTCCCTTCTCCAAGCTGGATAAGAGTCCTTATTATTGTGAGTTTGGTGTAGCTTTACGGGCAGATGTCCTTCTCCTCATCCAGGCAGTGCCAAGCCTGTCCTGCGTCTTCAGATGGTGTGGATAAATAGCGAGCAGCTACCAAATCAGAAAGTGTCCAGGACGGGGGTTGTTCCCTGGGCATGGAAACATCTCCAGACCAATGCCTTCATCATTATGCCACTTCTGACTTTTTATCATATGTTACCGAGAAATCCCTAAAGATTCTCGCGTTGCCCCGTTTTCAGACCCAGAAATTGGTTTTGGCAAGAATCGGTTTAGGTTGCTCTACCGACCTTAGTTATTTTCGCCAACTCATCCGGAGCTGCGTGTCTTTTGCATTCAGTGCCCCCTAGTAGAAATAAACCCCTTCTCACCTAGCTCAATTATATTTCGTTAAGCTTGGGGGGTGATAGGAAAAGCACCCATACCCACCATTTGCTCCATGTTACTGTACATATCTGTCCCCATCTGTAGAACACACCAGAAGATGCTTGGTAATTAATACCCTTGGTCTCTGTCATGGTATTCTCTTATCTCTTACTGTAACTAAATCGCTAATGAATTTAGACTAACGTTTGACACTTGCATGATATTGTAGTTCACATTTGTTCCTACCCAGAGCTTCAGTGGTATTGAATTAAGAAAACTAACCATGGCAAACAATCGCTGGCTTTCCGGCAGGTTAAGATATACCCCGCCAGAATGCCAGGCATTAATTTCATTTCTGTCACAGGAATTGTCTCTCATGTAACCCCAATTCCGAATACCGTGAAATGCAATGAAATCTGCAATGGATTCACGCATTTCTGCAGATTCGCGCATGATCATGATTTCATCATGCAGTCTAAATGATATAGATATTGTACATGTATGTTAGTTAGCTGATGACCTCGAGAAATTCCCATCTTCAATTATCGACCAATGATGTGCTCAAACTTTAGAAAAACAAATTTCAAGGGGGGACCGAATCAGTCAAGGAGTTTCACCAGCGAGACAGAACAGTTTGGTGCATCTGTGAAGATTAGATTCTGTATGCTTCCAAATTATTTGCACCGATCATTCAAGTGGGCCTAATAATTACACAGGCCTGTTTTCTCGCCCGTAGACTGACTTGGCGAACTCGTACACAGACCCTCTCTCTCTTCCTCCCTATACTCATATCAGAGTCAGCATCACGGCGTTCACCTCCTGGGTCACGGCAGTGCCTGTGATCGCTTCTATCTACACCCCAAACAGAGGTAAGAATCCGTTACTCTGTACAGAAATGAGACTACATGTTTTCATATTGAATTAATTTGCTAGTCTGATGTGTAAGTCAATTCCTCCAAGCAAGTCGATTCCTTTTCCGTTATCCACAACCAATTTATTGGGTTGGTGGGGAAGCTCAAAGGAAGAGCACTGGGTTTGTAAAAATGTTGCAAGCACTTCTCTTCAAACCCTGCCATGATTCTCCTCATGATTGTGAGGCTTCTTGAGTCAATCCTAGCTTGAAAACACTCGAGCTGCCAAGCTGTCACATGAGGGATAAGAGGCAACACAGCTTCCACAGTCCTCTTAGTCTCCTCATGACTAGCAAGATTGCTAGGCTAATGAGAAAAACAGTAACGGTACGTTGGGTTAGGCAGAGACCCTCCATCTCACTGTTTGGTCAGCGGTATGCAATCTCGGGTCTAGTTCACGTAGTTTTTGAGACTCGAGGCACTTGATCATCCTATTTAATGGATCCCTAAGCCTGAGGCTTGTTCGAGCGGTTGAAGCTAGGAGTCATGTGTGGAGCTCCTTCACACAGTGGCCTCGTGCAGTATGATTAGAACTTCAACCCAGGATCGCCTGGTCTTGAGCCAACTTTCAGGCAATTGATCTATCCCGATATCCTGATTTAGTCATATTTTGTTCATTTTTAGACCCCGAAGTGCCAGTGGGGCTCTCTGTATGGAGGAGAACCTCACAAGGCAGAGCTGGTATCATGGCAAGATGGCTGCCCAGTGGCCTTTCTGGCAATGTCACCTATCGGGTCTCTATTTCGGAACCAGAGGTGAGCTTCACGTGCCCTGTGAAATTATTAACTCAGTAGTCTCCCAGACTGTAAATTTCTGTCGCTGGATCACCGGAAGTCGACGCCCACTTAACTGCCATTTGGAGCAGCTTTTAAGTGGCAACCGGGCGGTTGCCGCTCATGGAAACTCTACCTAAGGTCACGTTTTATACAGGATATTATTATTTATGCTTTAATTATTTAAAATGATCGTATGTTGCTCTACACGAAGCTGAGACTTGTTCTTGATCAATAGAAACTCTAAGTTATGTTACGAGCTGACACACACAATCCCAGCGGCAGCCCGGCCTTAGACCCAGGCATGATAGCTCGATCCAAGGTTCCACACTAGCCACTGAGCTGAACTACCCCACTATTGATTGCAGACCGGGTGGGTCACTCAAAATGACACCTCAGAGTCTGAACTTTACTGGCCTAGTGATAGTGACTCACTCACAGTCCGAGTGAAAACCTGCTTCGAGGACAAATGCAGTAACTACACCCAGATGCTAAATATTACAGACATACGGACAGGTAAGACTTCAATTGTTGTTTGTTTGTACACATTCTCAATCATTGCCAGAACTCCCAGAATTCTCAAATGGACCACTACTCAAGCTAGGAGGGAACAACATCAAACATCAACATCAAACCGTTATTCTCATATCTGAACCATCCTGCCATTGCTGTAGAAGAGAGACTAGTCCATCTTTAGCCAACCTGCAAACACACCTCTGGCTCAGTGAAACTGTCCATGTAGATGCTAATGGTCTAATCTTGTCTTTCTACCATCTCCAGGAATTGACTTCCCGGAGGCCACTGCTGCCCCCTATACACCAGGCGTGATCAAAGTTCGTTGGGACATCACTTCATTACCGTCGAGATTCAGCGAGGCTAACTTCAGCGTCGTCTACCTCTCCACTATCTCTCCTGGGATGGTGGAGGCAGCGAACCCTGCTAACATGCAGTCATTTATTACCCAACTTCTACCTGATACACAGTACACTGTCAAGGTATGGAGGTCAAGTGGCTATGCTTTATTCTGTGCTATTCACCGGTTTTACCATATTACACCTATAGAACGGTAACTGTAGCTAAACAAAGTTGCACCAACTTCGCTACTAATAGAGCAAATTTTTATCTGAAATTTTCTACACTTTCATTAGGCGGAAATTCAAATCACTTTTTGGCATAAATACTTTGTTTATACGAACTACGTACTTCCCAATCTTACGGAGCCTGTGTACCGAATTATCAAGAAATTGATACGTCTTCTTGCAGCCGTTTTGTATAGTACGAATTTATTTTATAAGTATTTTATTGCAAAGACATGGCTTGTTAATAGACATGAAATCCTAGTTTATTTCTCATCCTCCACAGGTTCGGGTATGTGGAGACAATCAGCCATGGTCCCCCAGCGGATTATGTGCCTTCTCAAACTCAGTAAATGTGGAAACCTTCTCCCAGCCAAGTCCTTTGGAGTTTGTTTCAGCCACTAACTCATCAATTACAGTGCAGTGGATTTCTCCGGGCGTGTCTGAGATAGTCAGGCATCGTATTGACTATCGTAAGGTAAGCTGCTCCTCTCACTTTCCTTTTTGCTGTTCATTTTTAAATGTGAGAGGATTGAAAATAAACCAAAGAGCCTTAAAAATCAGGTAAGAACACAAATCACAAATATGCAGAGTCTGTCGCTTCTTTTTCTTTATAAAAGTACTCAGGCCCTGGCAAGCCTCCTAAGTTGGCTTGTTGGAGCAGTGGGAGCTCGGATAAATGTGAGTGGTCCACTGTGAACTGGATTTGAACCAATATTCTCACGGTTACAGGTCCAGTGCTTTTCCTACTGAACCAGCCTGTTATCCCTTAAACAATGTAAATTAACTACCTGTAATAAAGACTAACTTTCAGTTGTTATTGATTGAGTGATCCTCCTTTGGTAGCTTCAACTCTACACCCTTGCCTCCTATGCATTTACATAGTACAAATTGCATTTGGCTGCGATATCGTGCAACCAGTCACCACTTGGCAATATCAGTCTATTAAGAATACAAATCTATCGTAGGCCAGGACATTGGACCGGTTTAATATGACTTCTAGTACCAGGACAGGACCTAAGTTACCCTACACCAAGACAATCACTGGCCTATCGGATGACTCCGAATATGAAATTAGATTGGTGCTGTTTTATCCCATTGAGTATGTTGAGCCGACTCAAATCATTGTCTCAACCAAGCAATCACTGCCAGGACCTGTCACTGTTCAGGAGACCATCTGTACTAAATCAGGGTATGTAACCAACGCTTAATCTCTAGGTATTATGTTAGTTAACGGAGTCTCCATGCCTTGCGTTAATAATCCTGAGTAGCGCACCATGTGCTTATAAACTCGATTTATATATCATACATTATGCGGTTAGTCAGTCGGCGGAGTCCTTCAGAAAATATGCAATCATGTGAAAAATATGCAAAATATATTGACTCATCTCTGCTGTTGTAGGTGCATGTTACACGCGATCAGTCCGCGTGCTTCATTCATTACTCTTACCATAACCTGTCCTAATGACTGGGAAGATTCCTATGTATTGAGCGTCGATGGCCGAAAATTTATAACTAAGGACTCTATGCCACAACAAGGGTTCTATGGATGCGATGTGACTGCCGTCAGCAACAACTCTGCAGGATTAGGTAAATAGGGTGTATTCGAAGTCTATCAAAGTGTTTGGAACTGATGATAGGCCTACTGACAAAGACAGATATGGTGGTTCGGATCGACGAACTGCTTACAGCCATCTCTCCTTGTCACTAGGCTTACCATCGATTTCACACTCAGTTTAGACTGACAACAAAATCTTATGCCTTCGGTCATTCGCTTCATTTTACTTTAATCCCATGATACAGTCGGTGCAGAAAGGGAAGCAGTCGTGGCTTGGTGGTTAGAATACACGGTTTGTGCACAGAGAGTCGTGGGTTCAAATCCCAAAAAAGTCAATGGTGGTGACTGGAAGGGCATTCGAACTTAATTCGCCCCTGGGCTCCAACAAAGTCTGCGTGTTAACCTGGGAGCGAACTCCGCGTCCACGTACAAGGCATATCAGAGTTTAAATAAGACAATACAGTCGGTGCGGAAACTGAAATCATAGACTCTTTATCTGTAGCCATTTCAGCTGGTCCAAAGTCATCTGCCACAGCTCTGGCATTGACAAACAGCTCCATTTGGCGTTTGCTGCTGCTGCTGCCGCTGCTGCTGCAAGCCCCCTTGCACCTTGCATTGTAACAGAGTATATGTTCTTGACTAAATAAGACAATTGCATTGCTGTAATTACATGAACATAGCAGTCTTGAATGCCATGTAACAAGTGTTGAGCCTGAATCCGATATGTTGGCAAAGCGAGGTCTATATAGTATATACATCATAATAAGGGACTCTAAGTGTGCCCCATGAGTCAACTTGGATATTAAATTTGCATATACCTTGGAAAGTCTTGACCGCTACGCGATTAAGCGTATGTTGCAGTCTTTTGTATGATTGCACCATCGGACCAACCACAGAATAAATAGAGAAGTTTCGGAGTTGCAGACCCCGCCGCTTATATATAATGGCTCTCTCAGTGAGTCAGTCAGTCACGCAGTGAAAACATTGCTCACTTTGGATCGATCTTAGTAGTGATTCAGTACACAAACTCCTACTTTTAGGTCCTTCATTGCCTCCGATGCCACTTCTGGTACTTATTTAATGGATGCTCTATGTTTTAGGCCCAGTGTTGCGCACAGCACCTCTGTTGATTAGTGACGCGGAGGTCAGTCCAGGACCAGACACAGTCACCATATCCCTTGCTGTCGTGGTCGCCACAGTTGTCAGCGTTTCTATTGCTGTGCTCCTGTTTTGCTACTGTAAGCTTAATGTCCTAACATGTTGCGTCATAGTCGATTAGATCATGATCTACCGCAAACTTGAACATGTTGCGTCATAGTTCAAGTTTGCGGTAGATCATGATCTAATCGATTTGAGTAATGGTGCACAAGGTGTTTTTGAAAAAACAAGATTGCCCTTGATTGGCTTACAGGATAAAACAGGGCTCTAAGATGAACTAAGTTCTAGCGACGAGCATGTAACCTAAATATTTCAAAAAGAGCAAATTGATGTTATTTGTCAATGAGAAAGTTTTTAGTTTGATAAACTAATGCAATCGAACAAACCATTCACTGAACGACTGTGTTAAAGTTGCATTTGATCACACCCTAACCAAGTGTCTGGTCAGTGAGATGATTTTTGTGGCTCATCTGATTTATTTTAGCACCTAATCTTGGAATTAAAATAACCAATTCGCAATATTGCAGTTCGACGTATGCAGAAGAAACGACTAGCCAATCAAAATCCACCTGGGACAGAAATGAATTCTCTTCGACCAATGACAATCAGCATGACAGATAATGGTCTCTATGAGGCGGAATCGTAAGTAGTATCTCATCACATAGATTTGGACCTCTGATGGTTCCTGTCATACTTGCCAAGTAGCTCTGAGGAAAATGAAGGAGATCTGCCTCAAATTCCCTGGTTTTGGCCCCAATTCCCTGGAGATTTTTCCCCGATGCTATTTTGAGCAGTTTCCCGGACTAATTGATTGAAACAAGGAAGGCTTTGCATTGCCTGAAGAACCTTAAGTTTTATTTGATACCATACACTAGTCCATTATTATAGATAAATCTACTTTGTGGGAGATTAGGCAAGTATGCTAGGTACACATAAATAAGGCAGCATTAGCATGATAACACGATAATGTATAGTACAGTGATGACTGCCTTCATCAGTCTCATCAACAAAGAAAATAAGTCAACTAGTAGTCCTTCAGTTCGACCTTCAGTA
>Ga0224501_10003837_pt1 | contig 11852 bp, 11 predicted proteins | sample SF_Oct11_sed_USG_4_FD_169105 | JGI IMG/M metagenome (GOLD analysis project Ga0224501, IMG submission 169105) | Sediment microbial communities from San Francisco Bay, California, United States - SF_Oct11_sed_USGS_8_1 | ecosystem: Environmental > Aquatic > Marine > Sediment | place: USA... | reverse complement strand
GGACGTGGCCTAGTGATTAGTATCTGAGAGTTTTGTGGAGAAAGTTGTTGGTTCAAATCTCAGAATAGTACATGGTAGTGATAGAAGTAACTCTGACTTTGTCAGTTGCTATATACACAACTGGCTGCCCTTCCCTCTGCCAATCCTCTGCCTTCATCCAAGCACAGGATTGCATCGAGTTGCAGTGGGGTACACTCTTGGGTGGTAGACTAATGAATGGCTGTCCAATTGTAGGTGATCTCTTCACAAATTTGCTTTCATGCGACTCAGCAGTGCATCATCGGTTGGAAACAGATGCCGTCTACAGCGTGGTAAACAGTTCGGCATGGGACATTGACATATGGAAAATCGGAGTGATAAACACTCTCTCTCCACAAGGATTCCCTACAGAGCTAGTCAACTGTACTGGTTATGGAGGTCAAGGTAACCTATAGAATTTAATCATAATCCCTGAATACATGACATAAACAAACACTGTCCTTTTTCCATTTAATTCTAGTATGAGGCTGTGGCAAGACAGGAAATGACTGTGTGTGGCCAGGCAACCATCAGATAAATAGAATTGTTTTTGAGATCTAGATTTGAATTTTAAAATTTTATTTGTCAGAGATGTCCGATACAACTGGGATGATGGAAGCGGATTGAGCTACTCATTTTCATCGCAATTTAGAAGGAGGGGTATCCATCTCAAACATTTGATCTGACCTGGGCCAAATAGAAAATAGCATTTAAACATGGTACTCAATAATCCTGGACCAGTTTTACTTCATGCAGAAGGCTGGCATCATTCTAGGCCAGAAGGTTTTGAAGACTTCCTTTAAAATGAATTCAGCACTGAACATGGAGTAAGTCATCAAATAGTAAGCTCTGCATTCTCATACAGCTGACTATCTATTGTTGTTAAGCTTCCTTCACTGCTCTACGTCTACAGATACCGTCATTTGTCCACGTGGTTGGCATTATAATCCAAACAATCAACACTGCTATGAAGTTAACCTCGGTGCTTTGGACATGACTAAGGCTCTTGAGGCCTGTCGGAGCTCTTTCAGGTATGAATGCCTGAATATTATCCTAGAACCCAAAACTGCCACAATATAGTCGTGGCTCAGCGGTGGAACAGTCAATTGTTGGTATTGAGGCCTGGCCATATGTGAAACGTCGCTTTGTGAATTTGCGATAGATGTTTCGCGTGAAACTGCGGTTCTAGCATCCTGAATAAAATTGCAAAGCGCGCTTACAAGGAACACAATGATTGGCTCAATCATTTCCATAGCCCATGGGAGTTCAAAGGCTATAAAGTAGAAAGTCAGAATGACAAATGGCATCTGACTTGAAACCATGTTTGAGCCAGTTTAGGAGCAGTCATCATCGTATAGCAAGAAACAATCAAATTCATGAGAGCCAGTGCGTTATAGGTTATTATAGAATGAAATCTGGCCGAATTTACCTGCGAGTAGTGGCTAGTTGGGTCCGACTATGAGCACAGCCAGTTTGACCGGAAATAGAACCTCAATGTGACACCAACTATGCAGCTCATTGGCTTCGGTCCTGTAACTGAGGGAAAGCCCAGTAGTTCACGAATAGTAATTGCAATCGTGTAGCTAGGAACGCGAATTGTGATTAATTTGCGATTTACTTATCGCAAAATCGCAAATTCACCATCGTGTGGCAGGCCCTTAAGGTTATCCCTGGTGTGACACTTACCCAACTGCAGCGTTAGTCCAAGATGCAGATGCTGGCTTGTCTACCAGTATATCCTCTCTTTATTACAGAAAATACTAAAAGTAGAAGCGGCTCAGACTAAGGTGATCATCTGCGACATGAAAACCCTAAATAACCTTGAGTTGGAGGCCTGGGTTATGAATTGTTCTAGGTTCTTAGGAAAACCAACCTCAAAATAGATGGATTTGTGTCATGCAGCAACTGAGTGAGCCCTTTCTACACATTGTTCTAAGTACTACTGTTACAGCGCATAACAACTATGCTTATTGTAGCTTGGACAGCAAATTGAGGAAGAGGTTAATAGACTTGGTATCACCAAACTCAGTTGAGGAAATGAGCTTCCTGGCCTCAATCCAACAAAGTTCCCCAAACTATGATGACAATCACTACTATCATACAGGTATTCTATTGCCTTATGTTGCATGGTTGCTATGACAATCGGCTAGGTATCACTCTGCTATTTTAGAGACTGACCTTTCCCTCCTCGTAAAGAGAATAATTTGGGTTATTGGTGAGTGATGAATCCCTAATCTTTCCCATGCCAGATACCTGTTCTGTCTTGCCATGCTTCACACAGAGTCAGCTTGTGCCCTTGAGCATGATCAATTTTGCAGTCTTAATCTAAACTGAGACAGCTGTGGCATTCTCTCTAGCGCACCAAGACCTTTGTAAAATGAGTGTCTACATACTAAAGTACTGGAGAACTTTTGAACTAAAAGCTCGCTACTGATTGATGGTCATTTATACATTCAGATCTTCAGCACCCATATGTGAAACTATTTACCCATAGGTGGGTACAGCTCCGATGATGATGGAAAGGTCTTCCTGTATTCTGATGGAGGACTGGTTAACATGGATCTCGCTGATGTGTCGTATGAAGAGGGACGATGCTTATCTGGTCACAGAGATGATCATACTCACCCCAGTATCAGCTGTTCTGAGGGACTACCATACATATGTGAAATGACGGGTAAGCCCATCTGGGTATCAACCTTACAAATGAACAATATTCCTTTCTGGAAGCCTCAATGATGTGTATCGTCACAACCTACCAACGAACAACTTTGCTCACTTTTGTCTAAAAGTGCGACAGTGGCCTGTGATGAAAAGTACAATGTTTCGCTTCACTGCTAGCTTATGTCCTGTTATGTAACACATCGGGCAGCAGTGAACATACTGAAAACGGAGGCTAATTGATTTTGTGATGGTATGTTCTTGGTCTCTTTCATAGCTGCTTCATTAGTTAACTGGAATTGTCTGGGGAATCCTTTTGGTCACGTGACATGCATATTTTCTTTACATATATAGATGGCGTGGAAATGTAACCATTTGCATCTTACCCGCTCTATTCTGGCCGTTAAACCACGTCCACGTTAATTCATTATGTGCATAATCTGTATTGTAGACAGATTTGGATGTCTAGAGTTTGAGTTGTATGCAGCACCAGAGCATAGCATAAACCCGGCTGAATATGACATCACTGCAACACTGTGTATCCAAATATGTAAAGGGTCAGGCAATTGGAAGATTGCACTTGTCAATAGTGAGGTATAGTTCCTTACACTGATCCCTGGATCCTCAAATCTTCGTGGAGTAGCTATGAATTCCATTTCCATTGTCGATACAACCCATAGGTGATTCCTGCAAATTTGAGTCAGATTTACGACCTACAGTTCTCTGACTCTACAATTAATCCTTACTCTAGATCACTGATCTTTAAATCATAGAGCCGCCGTGGGTTTTATTATATTGGTCCATCTCTCTGTAGGGCTGCATATGCTTTTCTGATAGAAACACACTTCCAGTCAACAACAGCCTTGCTGTTCCAACATCATTTTGTTCCTCCCCATGTGCTGGTAACAGTCAGCAGAGGTGCGGTGCAGCAAATCTTCATTTCTGGTCTCGCTACTGGCTAGGTAAGAGTTTCTTTCAATTTGAGATAGGTAGCCCTATTCTCGAAACCTTGCTAATGACTATCATCGCAACCATCACTAACACTTGTCCTCATTTTGGTCTGAAAGTGCAAAGATAGATGAAAAAACCATGTCCATATTGAAAGGTCACTGTTTACGAATTGGTGACAAAATGCCCAGGACCAATTTGATTTGCCCAGGGTAGCCACTGGGTCGGTAGTTCCAGGTCGGACAGCTCAAAACTCTAACTATTAGATGCTCTTATCTGCTGGCAGTGGGAATCGAACTTACAATTTATAGTTTTTCATCAACGGAGTTACATTGGTAAGTGAAAAACACCTGCTTAATGTATTATTAGAGATTCTAGTGGTTTTAGTGCAAATGGTTATGTTCCTGAGTGAATAAGGTTTAGGCTCCAACCGTTCAGCTGATAGAATCTCAAAGGCCTTATCCCAAATGCATACAAGGTTTGGCTGCTCTAAAATTGTTCCTTTCCCATGCATTATTTTTGTGTTATTCATTTTTTCTTACCAATGATTATGTTTTAGAGGATTACCCAGAGGTTGCACATGACCTGCAAGAGTTGTATTCACTTGGTATTCGATATCCGGCAAGCTATCTAATAAACCCTTATAATCAGACCATAGTGCGTTCAGCTGTCACTTCTCTACCAGGTGGGTATACATTTTACACCAATTGAATCAAAAATTGAAATACCTTGCTGAGAGTGTCTCTTATTTGTTGTACACAAGTTATGTATGTAGGTCCTGAAGCATTGGAAATCCGGGCATATATTCAAAAATGGCCTTCCTAGCACTGCAATATTTTTCTGTGCCGCAGAGATAATTCAACACGGACTTGATGCTTTCTTTAGAAGATTGCAGTGGCAATTTTATGTCCATGTCCCAATTTTCCTAAGAGCTAGATGGAAAGCTTTGAGGGGGTGTGAATCCTATATCGACTCAATAGGAGGCCTAATTATTTTATGCCATCAAATAGTTAAGTAGGTTTCTACCCCTTATGTACAATATTATATACATGTGTGTGGGAAAGAGGTTATGACCCTGTGACACAGAACCGCTTGTAGCTATCGAATAGGCCAGACTATCCAACTGACTCACAGCTCTTTCCCAGCTTCCTTCCCTGCAATTAGATACTCTATTGTGTTATTGGCTATAAAATCCACCGTTGCCACCATCTGTGATGCCTGATATACCGAACGAATTTATGAACCGGTGAGAGTTCTATTTTTCAAGAACGCAGAGAAAACAGTCTGTAGAGTTAATTCTCGATCAAGGTTGACTTCCTTTTTGTTTATGAATAAATGGCCATTTATAGATGGAACGCCTTGTAAAGATGACTGGCTAGGATATCAAGGGAACTGCTACCTGTTTAGTACTAGTGCTTTGACTCAAAGCGCTGCTGAACTAATATGCCTGGCCGAAACTGCCCACCTCATTTCTGTACTCACATTGGAAGAGATTACATATCTCACTGATACAATTCGAGGTAGGCACATTCATGAGTCAATAAAATACATTAATCCAGTGATCTATTGGATCGGATATAGGCTGGCTAACTGATTCTAAGCAACAGCACACAGTTTTATATCTTGTACACATCACTCAGAGGAACCTTGAAATTTAGCGGGATTCATTTCTGAGCATTCTATTTTGCAATAGGGATGCTGCCATGCTGTCATGTAGAATTGTTCGACATAAAGAATCTTAGTTAGGTAAATGAGCTAAAATTTTGCACAGAGGTAAAAATAAACAATCTTCAAGGCTTCGCCCAAGTTGTTTTGGCACCACGTTACTTAAATCCTGAAATATTGTCACAAAGATTGTACGCAAAAAGAACAACTCCTTAGCTACTCATAGGTCTAATCGTTGGAGGGAGTTTTGCATGTCATGCTCGCTCATTCAGTTTTTACATGAGTAGTTTAGGAGTTGTATTTTTTCTTGAACTATCTCTCTGACAGGATCTGTCTTTGAAAAAGCTTTGCATCGGATTCAATTCAAACAAGGAAAGCATCCCCCTACCTTATGGCGTAGAAGTGATTGGAAACCAATGATTATTTTTTAAGGCAGTAGCCATCTGAGGGAGGTTGGAACACAGAGATGGTGGACTGGCCTTGTGGAGGTAGATCACAGAGTTACAGACGAACATGAGAGGCATCAGTGGTTAGATGGACACCTCTACCGACCAGATATACTGACTTCGTGAGTATATATGTTGGCGCCAGAGCCTGACTTTCAATACATAGGGAAACATCAGCGAATAATACTGGTACTATGATATACTTGTGAACGTGTATATGTCTTCACATACAACATACAACAAAAGTGGCCATCTATTCCGCAGAACTAAACATTTTATAACATGCACTGACTACAGACCACCTAAGTTCCAACTATCTGTGATAGTATCTATCACCCATGAGAAAATTTGCCTGAACCAAACCGACATTTCCTTGTTGGTTGCTGCAGTCTGTCTAAAGTAAAACTGTAAACATAGACATACATGTATAATTTATTTAGAGATATCAATGAAACAGCGGGTGCCTTGGATGTACAAAGTGGTGCCTTGGTTGCTGAACCAGAGTCTGCTGTAAATTCCTTCATTTGCAAGGGGACGGCTCTGGGTCGAGGTAAGATAAATACCATATGCTGAGCTTTAAATACAAGGAGCTGTGCTTTTTTCTCTTATATCATGGCCAGAGATTATCCCTGTGACAAGATTCAAGCGTACGGAGAGTCGAAGATGATTACGGTTAGAGACGGGCATGAACGACGCTTTCTCCTAATTTGTTACCCAATGAGACCGTATATATATTTCTCATAAGAGTAGGTTATGGTGTTTCTAAAATCTTCTTTGTAGGCGTGTTTTCTACCTAACACGCCTTCTGCATCTCTCACTGCCTTAAAATGAAAGTTTATACAATGCTCGACCTACTGCGCATGTTTGCGCATTTGGAAGTACGACTCAGAACAAGCTTGGTGACCCGGCTGTTCAGCATGTCGGGCAGGCGGGTTATGCAGTAGAAGGCCCGATTGAGTCCATTACTAAAACTTTACAATTACAAACTACATTTTTGCTTTTTGATAGCTATTTAGTCTACATGCTCACTATTTTTGTCAATTCTAAATCTCGTTCTGTTGAATATCTGTGTCTTTCTCCTCTGGACTTTTTTTTGTGTAATAATTCCTCTGACTGGTGTAAAGTGCAAATGTCAAATACAGCTGTACAAAAGCGTGCATAAAAATGTTTCAAAAGTGTGAGCAGTGTCATATGTCGCTGGTGTGAGTAATTGTACTGAATAGGACTCTATCTGAGCTGGGTTTTCCCGATTGAACAGAAAGCGTGTCTCTTCAGCTAGTATGCTTGCTATCGGATTAGTAGCAGGGCAATGTGCAATGAGCATTATCTTTTCCGAAAACGCCTTTGCCCTATGTTTCAGTCGTCTAGGTATTTTGTATGCAAAGGCCTATTGTGGTGGTGACCATTGTGGTAGTTGTTCTTGTGATCACTGTTATTGTTGCTGCTGTCTTTGTTCCTGTAACAGTTGTTTTGTTGTAGACAGGGACGATTACCTTGGCTGTTTCCCAGAGACAGTGTATCAGTCCCAACATGTGCTGTCCTCGATTGTCTTTTATCAGAGGATGACTGTGACTCTTTGCAGACAGTTCTGCGCAGGAGTAATCAACAAATCCAATCTTCTTGATGGATTATCTATACTACAGGCTGGTGAGTTGTCAAACACATCCTTGCTAATGCCTGCTTCAAACCGGTGAACCTGGGTGGTGCAAATTTCAACGTACTTTGTCTGGCAAGACATCTCACGATGCTTTGCACTCCACTTTTTGCCTGATCAGCCTCAAATTCAACTGAGACCAACTTACTAAACCAACACGCTATCAAGTTTTATAACCAGCTTCACCAATTGGGATTGAACCCATTACCACATGCCTGCAGATGACGGACTAGCTTGAGTACTGGTTCATAATTATGAGGATCGGAGTTGAAATCCTGTCACTGGGGGTACCCATTGTAATTCGGAGCTCTCCGTAATCCTAACTCAGAACAAAAACAAGCCCCACTATGAAGTAGACCATTGACCCACTCATGGTGCTCCATGCTAAGCTGTAACTGGCGACGAGCCAAGTATATGACCCGACAACTTCATCATATGTAACAGTGCCTGTTCAAATAGGTCACAGCTGTTACTGTGTGATGAATATTCCGTGGAATGAAACAGCAAGTACTGATCCCGGTGCATGTAATGCCCAGTGTGTTGGAGCAGACTCAGCAAGCCATTTCTGTGGAGGATCAAATCATGTTTCCGTTTACAAGGAAGGTAAGGCCATATACACTCCGTGGCCTAGTTGACATCATCTTGTTTTATATGAATGGCGTCACTGGTCTGTGAAGCTGGTTCATGGTTTGCTCCTTAGAGTTAGTGCTCTATAGATGGGGCTACTTTATTAAATGTCACAATCCGAATCTGCTGATGGACAGAGGACAACGTGATGTACAGACTTAGAATTGAACCCGGGTCATCTGGCCAAATGCGTCATCCCATGAACCACAGCTTCTCCTTCAGTTGCCAATGACATCAAAGTGTTGCTGTTTGCAGATTTAACAGGAGCATTCCTACCTGCCACAATCCTCTATCTCCACTGCCACTGCGAGCCCCTGAACTCTTTATTTAATTTAACTGATCAATAATAAAAATTCTTTCAATGGAAGGTGTGCTGTTGGTGGATTGGCAGAAAATCAATAAGATGTCAGCTGTTTTCTATGTCGGAGGCTTCACAAAGCATTATTTTGATGCTGAGATCTACTGTGAAAGTCTAGCTAGAGAGAGCAGGCTTATTTCTATTGGTGATGTGAGGTGAGTTATAAGTCAGTGAATTCTTCAAACAATTAGTATTAATGACGATACATCATATCAAGTGTATTATTATTTCAATTTTCGAACGTGTGAATAGTGATTCATCAACTTCCTGCTGCAAAGCGCCAATGTACTGTGAAAGCATCCCATTGTCTGAAGTTTCATGTCGGAGTTTTCTGCTCCCCCAAAAGCCACAGAGGAAGGAGACAACTCCTTGAAATGAGACCAATAACATAGCCAGGTTAGCTGATCGACTCTTCGGGTGGGTGGGGCAGTGGGTGAGCGAAGCACTTTTTCCCTTACCCAGCACCCCTCACACCCGAAGAGCCAGGTAACCTGGCTAAATAGCAAGAAATTTGGATCATTGACTCAATAAGACATCAATAAGAACAGATTATTGCATTGGATTACTAACCATTGTTACTTAGTGATAAACGTAAACTTTACGGCCAGTTACATCCTGTAGTGCCAAAAAATATCACTGCATATTGACTGCAATAACATAAAAACTAGTCCGGAAACTGCTGGCATGAGATGAGACGCTAAGTTGTCTGAAAGAAACCCTAAGTTGACTGGATTAACTATTTATCAGCCTGGCTGTAATTTTTGCAGTGAATGGGGAAATGAAATCACTGGGTATCTTGACGCTATCAACTCTTCCATATGGCTACAGGAATGCTATGAATATCCAAGTGAGTAAAAATTGAACTGTTGTGTTTGATATAACAAGATTTTCTGTAGCTAGAAATTTTTGGTGAATTGTACTGCATAAGAAAAACTACTGACAGCAAAACCACACTATAAAACCCCCTCATATAGAGTCTATATACTATCAATAACTATGCACGCTTTCAAAGAAACCTTAGTCACTGAATCAGACATTGTTCACTTACTACATCAGGACACCACTGGCTATATTTTCTCGAGCGCTTTCCTCCCCTAGATAAATTGAACACATGAAAAAGGAGCAGCAGTGACTTGTGTTTAAGGCAACCACTGTTTTGCAGGCCTGCAGGGAGATGAATGTACCCTACAGAAACATGTTATCTGCACTCGCCCTCTCACTACACGTGACCCCATATTGGTGCCTCCAATCACCACTGAGCTTCAGACAAATGGCATCTACGAACGGTTTGAATCACTCGTCTTCACGACCAGACCAGAAATTGTGCAAACACCCGGTCACCTTGGTAAGAAATAACCTATTATGCAGGCACAAACCTCCAAGGCCAGCTGCTGCCTCCAAAGGCCACATGATTGACTTCTTCCTTGCACCTCAGGGAAACTGATGAATTGAAGATTTACAACAAAGTCCGGAGTAAAGCAAAGACCGGATGCAGTTTGAGTCTGATTTGGTGTATTTGGTGCATCTAGGGACCTCTTTTCACTCCAAAGGGACCCATCCGATGCGCGATCCCGGAGAACTTTGCAGTCAATCAATGGGCGAACCTGCGTTTCTGAAAACGGCAACCATCCTTCGCTCATAACTTCAAAAGAAAGTTAACTTGCTGTCAAATTCTTTCACTACAGGTTGCTTGTCTTTCCAGTGCAACTTTGTGCTATTAGTCAGGTGAATTGCGAGATTAAATAAATTTCCCTTTCCAATGATCCTAGTACGACCCTGGAGATGGGCAAATGTTGCCAGGTAATCTGTAAAAGAAAACGTGATTGGTTGACGAATTGGACATCCAAGCTCTATCGGACTCATTTTGTCTCTGGGAGGCGGATGCTCAAGACTCCGAGGCTGATCAGACAGAGCCTTTTCATTCCATTTCTGGAGAGTCAGATGTCCGTTGAGTATCCCATCCGAGACCAATCGGACGTTCGACGGAATAAAAAGGCACCTTTACGGGTTTTGAAAGTTAGAATATTTCATTTTTAACAAATTCTTCAGGCCAAACATTAAACAACAGTGCAGGCTTTTTTCTCCTTTTCATTGTTCTGGCATCATTACCAGTTTCGAATATTCTTACAATGCACAGTTTCTAGAGCCACTATTGAGCCAATCAGCACTATCATCTTAGATATTATAATACAGTTTTTATGTCCGAGCTTTCACTGCATCTGGCTGAGTAAAAAGCCTAAGATTGTGCATGGGATTGTCTTCCCTTGGGAATGGCAGCATCCTATCATTTTCACAATCCATGATCCCTAACATCCAGCATTACTTTTCAGTCTTTTAGTGTATCTCTTGACTTTACACCAATTCTCCTAACAGTAAATTTCCACTTTTCATCTATTTCTACCTCTTTATTATTCTTTGTGTACAGAGTCTCAAAGTTTGCTCCCTGGTTAACAGTGTGGGGTTTGTCTGACCTCGGAAGCAAATCAAACTCAGTGACTTTTTCTTATCCTGTCATAAGGATGGAGTTTTCTGATGAAACATCAATCCTTGCACATGAGTCACATGCAGTGTGATTAAATCCCTATGCCATGTCCATGCGTCCTATTGTGCTCCCCTGTAAACTGCGCAACAGTTTTATTTCAGGCCACACGGATGCCAAACTTCTCACATTACTTCCTATCCTCTCTCAAAAGTTCTACTAGTTATATTTAATAACTGCCCCTGACAACACATGCAGCCCACATTCCCTGTGTGCGCACACCACATACATTACATCAGTGACATAAAGGAAGGGACTAACGAGTGAGCCTGGGAATCCCCTAATTGACCAATCAGAGCGCGAGCTGGTTACAGCTATGAATGTTCCACGCAAATGGCAGTAATCTAATTAGCGTGACAAAACATGGTCATTTTGCATCAAGCGCCACACCATGTATCTATTCCCAACTTCGTTTATTTTACCCATGAGATGACAAGAGCATAGTTACCTTGCCTGTGGTATAACAACTGCTTGATAAACAGATAAGCTGGCAAAATGGCTAACTGAGTTACAAATACACCTTTACGCTGGTTTTGTGACCGGTTTATAGACTGAAAAGTAAAGTTAGCCAATAGATAGTAGTCTAGATTGAGACCCAATGTTCGATTGGCCAGAGTTCTAAGGAGAACTGAGCAATCAGAACAGTTGTTTGCTCTACAAGGCTGCGAAAATCAAATTTTAGGCCACATTTCCCATGAATATCCGTTGTTTTTCTGCTCAGTTTTCTTTTCAATGGTTGACTAAAAACGAATAATTCTTGTATAATATGTTAGAGTCATATCATTTCTCTGGAAGTCTAAAAAGATATTTATAGTATCATGATAATTCAAGTCAGAAAACTACTCCTAACTTTGATGGCTTTTGAGAAAATTATCTAGCCTATGAGTATGATATAGCGAGTCAAGTTATCTCGGTTAGGCAGGGCATCCGTTAGCAGAC
>Ga0224501_10003836_pt1 | contig 11855 bp, 9 predicted proteins | sample SF_Oct11_sed_USG_4_FD_169105 | JGI IMG/M metagenome (GOLD analysis project Ga0224501, IMG submission 169105) | Sediment microbial communities from San Francisco Bay, California, United States - SF_Oct11_sed_USGS_8_1 | ecosystem: Environmental > Aquatic > Marine > Sediment | place: USA... | reverse complement strand
GTAAACAGGGACTCGGGGAATTCCTCGCCAAATTTTTTCACGAGGCGGGTGCCGGGATATGCGCCATTGTCGGAACTTCGTCTTCCTCGGTGGAAGACACCGCGCGTCACCTCCAACAGCAGTACGGCATATCCACTCAGGGCTACACGGATTTAACAACCGCTATCGAACAGTCAAAACCGACCATCGTCGTTATCGCCTCGCCCACCGGTGTGCATCGCCGGCATCTGGAGACGGTGGCTGGGTTCGGCATTTCCTGTTTGTGCGAGAAGCCGTTATTCTGGGAGGAGGGTAAACCCTGCGAACCGGATGAAGTGGAAGCGTTGGTCGACCGGTTTTGCGGCGAGGGCCAGCTTTTGCAGTTGGTGACCCAGTGGCCGGAAACGCTCGAAGAATATTATTCGCTTTATCCGCAAGTGATGGATCAGCCGGTCGAGCGGTTCAGCATGTTGCTGGGGCCGGCGTCTTCCGGCATAAATATGGTGATCGATTCATTGCCTCACGTGCTGAGCATGGTACACTGTTTAACGGGAGTCGGTGAAGTTCTGAACTCCCGGGCGGCTTACAAAAATCCCGATCACCTGACGGTTTCTTTTGACTACCGGCACGCCAAAGGTTGTCTGGAGGTGACGGTGGATTTGATTCAATCGCCCGAGAGCCCGCGTCCGGCGGGGTACGGCATCAACGGTCACACCGTCCGGCGGTCCATCCAGCTTCCCGAATATCAGGTGATTTTCACCGGCGAGTCGGAGAAGCAGGTGGCGGTGGCGGACCCGTTGGAGAAACGGGTGCGAAACTACCTGGCCGATCTCGAAAGCGGAAAGCCAACCAATAAACAACAACTGATCGCGTCCATGATCGACTTAAAGACCCTGGTGGAGAATCTCCAAATATGAATACTGCTGAGAAACAGAAAATAGCCCTGTCCTCCATTCACGATTTTGCCGCCAAGCTTCGCCAGCCGGAGACCCTGCCGCGCGTCAAGGAATATGTGAAGTGGCTGGCCGGCGGGGACAATCGCAATCCGGAGGCGATGCCCGACTTCGCGCCGGTGTCGATCAACCTCGATCTCACCACCGCGTGCAACTATGCCTGCGACCATTGCGTCGATAAAGAGATACTCAACCTGAATATCCGTTACGATCACCAGCGCCTGCTCGACTCGTTACAACTGATGGCCGAGAAGGGCTTGAAGTCCGTGATCGTCATCGGCGGCGGGGAACCGACCACCTATCCTAAATTTGAAGAAACCATTCGCTTCATGAAGAAACTGGGTCTGCAGGTGTCCATCGTTTCCAACGGCGCCGGCAACAAAAAAATCGTCAGCATCGCCGACTGTCTGGACGAGGGCGACTGGGTGCGACTGTCGCTCGATTCGGGAACCGATCCCACGTTCCAGGCCATGCACCTTCCGAAACTCAAGATCACGCTGGAGGAAATCTGTTCGCACATTCCCGATATCAAAGCGGTCAATTCCAGTTTCAAGGTCGGGTTTTCGTATATCGTGACGTGGAAGGGTGCTTCCCTGTACGATGAGGAAATCGTCGAAAACATGCACGAGATGGCCGAGGCCGCCGCGCTGGCGAAACGCAACCAGTTCGACTACATCGCCTTCAAACCGTTTCTGACCCGCGCCGAAATCAATAATGCGGAAATCATCGACCTCGAAGCGTCGGATAAGCGTTATCAGGAAATCGTCAAGGTGATCAGTGAGCAGTTGGACAAAGCTTCCGCGCTGGAAGACAACACTTTCAAGGTTCACCGCGCCACCAATCTCAAGATGCTGTTAAGCGGTGAGAAGTCGGCCGATAACGTCGGCCAGCCGCAGAGATGCCACATGCAGTTTTTCCGGCAGATACTCAGTCCGCTCGGCACCTACAACTGTCCCGTGTACCGCAACCAGCCGCACGGCCAGCTCGGCGAGAAAGACGGTTATGCCGATGCCGAAGGCTACGCCGGGGTGCGATCCACCTGCACGAACATGATCCACGACTTCAACGCCACCAAAGAATGCGCCGATGTGACCTGCCTCTACAATCACGTCAACTGGTGGTTCGAAGACCTCATTAAACATCCCGAAAAACTCGACGCCCTCATCCCCCACACTCCCGAAGAAGAAGATTATTTTTTGTAGTCCTTACAAGCGTACATTGGGATTACAGCTAAGTGTGAATCTCTAAGGAGACAATTTGGTGAATGAATTGATCTGTGAATTTAATACTTTGGTATTAACGGATGAAGACAGATATATTCATGATATTAGGGAAGGAAATGAATTAACGATTTGTAGTTTCAGTAGTGAGACAAATTGGAATGCCGAGGATGATGGTCAAGAGCCAGATTACTTAGAGTTTGCGGATTTCCTTAGAGATCTTATTTTTAGCTGGGCGGGAGAATACCCCATTACCACTTCCCTAACCTATGGAGTGAGGCTAAGAGGAGAAAACTTGCCAAAGATTTCTTACAAGTATTATCCCATTTACACTATTGATAAGTTGATTCATTGGATTTATAAAAAATTAGGTTTTAAGAAAGGTTATGGAACAGAAATTGAGTTCTCCCTAAATAATCCGAATGATTTTAACGAATTATTAAAAGCGTACGGAAGCAGGTCTTCTTATGGTAACAATTGGTTGTTTCTTACGATTGGGAACAAAGAAATGAAAAACTGGAATGAGTTTCGCCCTTATTATCTGCAAAAAGAGGAAAAGGGTTTAGATGGGCTAGCTCCTGTAGGTGGGAATTATTTCGTAGTTTTTCACGAAATGAACATTAATTATTGTGAAATCATGTCGTTTCAAATTAATCAAGCAGTAATGGAAGAAAAGCTTACAAAATTGAAATCCCAATATCCCTTAAAATTACTATCATAGTTTTTTAGCAAATACTTCCAGACTTTTCTCGTCGAACAGAGCGAAGACAACGCGTTGAATCTGTGTGGAGCCGGAGAGATATTCTCTGGTTGTGGTGAGCATGATGCGGGCGCAGGCATCGAGGGGGAATCCGTAGATGCCGGTACTGATCGCCGGGAAAGTGATCGACTCCAATTGATTTTCTTCCGCCACCTTCAAGCTGTTGAGAGTGGCGTTTTTTAATTTGGCTTCTTCGTCCCCTTCACCCTGGCGGGGTCCGACGGCATGAATGACGTGCCGCGCTTTTAAGTTGCCCCCGCCGGTAATCACCGCCCCGCCCACCGGGCAATGGCCGATGGCATTGCATTCTTCCTGAATAGACGGGCCACCCCTGGTGCGGATGGCGCCCGCCACCCCCGCGCCAAGAATCAATTGCGAATTGGCGGCGTTGACGATGGCGTCGGTGTCGCTTTCGGTGATATCGCCCTGCACCAGTTCGATTTCAGAATTGTTGACCTTCAATTTCATGATGGAATAGAAATAAGATTGATGTCGGAGTAAATTTAAAACCGGAGGAGAGAAAAATCAAGAAAACCTTAATCAAACGCGAGGACAGGAGTTCAGAGTAAGGAGGGGAGGGTTCAGGATAAAATTGTCGTCCTTCGACAGGCTCAGGATGACAATTTTATTGCCAGAGGAGTCAGCCTGTAGAACCGAAACCCGATTCGGCGCGGTCGGTGGCGTCGAGGTCGTCGAGGTCGTCGACCGGCAGAAACTCGACCGTTTCAACTTTCTGCACGAGGAGTTGGGCAATGCGGTCGCCCTGCTTGATGAAGTGTTCGCCGTCTGAGTGGTTGAACAGGAGGACTTTGATTTCGCCGCGGTACTGGGAATCAATCACTCCCGCGCCGCAATCGATGCTGTGTTTAACGGCCATGCCACTGCGCGGCCAGATGAGGCCGACGTGGCCCTCCGGCAAAGCGAGGCGGATGCCGGTGGAGACCAGCATTTTTCCGCGAGCCGGGATGACGGTATCGGCCGCGGCCTGCAAATCGGCCCCTGCATCACCGGGATAGGCGTAGGAGGGGGTAAACCCTCCAGTTACCCGGCACACGGTTTTCGATTCGTCGAGAATATCCATCTTAATATGAAGAAGCCCCGTCGGAAGATGCAAGAGAACCCTGGCGTTGAGGCTGGTCAAACCTCCTGGATTCATGCGACCGTCCTGTCCCTGGCAGAAAACAGGATTGCATTGGAGAAGTATAAGCATCGAGACTCTTACATTGCCGACGGGGCGAAACTGCGAAAGGGTGGCGGGTTACTTTTCGGCCCTGGTCCGCTCCGTTAAGAACGAACGCTGACCGGAAAAAACGCTTCCTGCTAACGCCGCTTGGAATGAGCTTTTGTGCCGATTGCTGATGCGGATCTCGGCCGGCGCTCAATACATTTGGGGATTTAGGAAGGGGCATTTCCAGCATCTTAATCCGCAAGCGGTTTAAAAGATGCACGAGGGGAAAGGAAGACGCCTTTAAAGTAACCCGCCGGGAGGGGCAGGGAAAATCTGTATTTTGATGAATGGGTCCGATCATTCGGGTCCAATTGGGCTGAGGTTGATCCTGCAAGCACAAAAATACGGTAATAGAATAAATTCCTTTATATTGTATGGCTATGGAAAAATACCACTATATATTGTAGTGTGTCAAGCGGATTAGTTAAATAAATGCGTGAATCCATATAAATATCAATAATTCAATGAGTTACGGGTGGGATGATTTTGGATTTCATTAACAATAAATAACCACCACAATATATAGGGCTCAAATTATTTGGGGCTTACAATATAGAGGGGATAATTTGAGGGCGAGTTCCCGAAAGGTCTGGTTTGGATATTATGGGTATGTATAGGCTAAAAAACGGAGAGACAGTCTTAACTCGTTGAAATTTAAAGCCTAATATTTCTCGCTAAATAATAGCCTTTAATGGCTAAATATATGATTAAGGTCAATCGTCATTTTTCCGGAAGCGGTCCATACGATCGGGGATTTCGCTCAGGGTGCGGTCCTTGATGTGATACAGGGTAGGGTCGCCGATCAATTGGCTGTAAAGTAGCGGTCGGTCCTTTACCGGTTGGCCAATTTTAAGGGATCCGATGGACTTGTTATCTTGATCCTGCAGGGTGAGAATCAGGCGGGGCTGGCCCAATCCCGTCGCTTCTTCTGCCTCTTCAGGATTCAGTTTTGTTTCATATTCCAGGTTGTTCAGAGTCCACAAAATATCCTTACCGACGAACGGCTTGAGGTCGTCCAGTTTCTCCGGTTGGACCAGAACCCATTGGTTATCGCGTTTTTCCAGCTCAAAGGTTTTGTCCGGATATTCCATTCGAATGCGGGCCACCTGTTCTGCTTTGAACTTCAGGAGTTTTTTATCCTTAAAATCCTTGCGGGAGCGGAAAATCTTTTTCACCGTATCGGCGTCCAGCTTGAAAATCGTTTGATCTCTGCTTCGAGTGACAAAGAAGTGCCGGTTATCTTTGGCCGGGTTTCCCAGGCTGAGACTTTCCTGCTTCCCGTCTTTCGTAAAGACAATCAAGGTTCTTTGCGGGTTGTCCAGCCCGAACAGTTTTAAATTGTTGATCGGAGAAAATTCCTGGATGCGCGCCTCTTGCAGGTCCAGCAGAAGGGTATTGACGGTGGCGGAATCGACCGCGCCCATTCCCTCCACCATTTCCGTATCGGAAGCTTCAAATTTCCATAGCCCGGTTTTGCCGGGATCGCGCACCACCTGTACGATATCGTTTCCATCCCGGTTTTCGATCCGGGTCACTTCGTCCTCTTTGAAAGAGATCAGGGATTTTTCCATGAAGTTGAGAGGATTTCTGGAAAGAGTTTCCACCAGGCTGTCGGATACGGTAATCACGTTTTCCGGTTCACCACGTTGCGCATAGTAGGAATGGTCGTCGTATTGTTTGCCGATCTTGAGAGTCCACGACTGCTTGGCTTTTTCCGCCTTAATATTGAGAACGATCTTGGGAGACGCCAATCCGATGGGATCGATGTCCTCCATGGTTTCTGCGACAAAGGTCTCTATGCGTTCGGACAGGATGCTGTTCAGGAAGTTGGAAATTTCATCGGCATCGCCCAGGGCTTTCACCGGCGCTGTCAGTTTCCAGACTCCCCCTTCCTTGACCAGATGCTGGGTTTCCTTTTCATACTGAAGGTCTACGGCAGTGACATCGAGTGCAACGAAGTCGAGCAGGGCCTTATTGCGCAGGTCGTTCAGCGGCTGTTCGAACTGGTTTGTATCCAGGAAAGAAAGGAGGACACGTTTGTCGTCCATTAATTTCAGGTAGATGTTATGGCCGATGGGACTGGCTTCGCCGATCAGCAGGGTCTTGGGCTCCCCGGTTTTGAAACGCAGGGCGATCTTCAACTGAGGTTCCTGCAGCCCGAAATCCGCCAGATTTTTTGGGTCCTCATCCACCACACGGGTGATTCTGGCTTCTTCCAACTGCAGGAGCAGTTGATTGATGACACCGTCCTCTCCCGAAACGGCCATCGGTTCGGAAATGTTCCAACGGGAATCGGCGGGGTTGCGTTTCAGTTTGATGGTTCCCGATGGTTTGATGAGATCAAATTCCTGGACATCCTCTACTTTGAAGGCAATCACCTTTTTGGAGAGGGTTTCCTCCTCATCTTTTTTTTTGTCTGCAGGCACCTCGACAAAAACCAGGTACAGGCCGAGAGCAATAAAAACGAGGATCAGCAGGAAGGTGTTGCGGAACTTCATAGCGATCGTCTTTTCCACCAGACGCGGAAACCGGCGAGCATCACCAGACCCGGAAGCGCGATGATGCCCAGCATGAAGATCAGGTTTCCCTGGGTTTCAGTAAGGGTGATCGGACTCCATTTTCTCTGGCGCGGTCGGATAGCGATGAGATTTTCTTCCTTGGCCAGCCAGGAAGCCGTATTCAGGAAGAAGTCGCCGTTGCCGTACAAATTGAAATATTGATTGCTGGCGAAATCCGAGTCGCCGACCACAACCAGGTGCGCTTTCTTCGTTGGTGCGGAGGCATCGGTATCGGCTTTGGGTTCGCTGGATTTAATCGATTTGGAAGCAATCATCGCTACGGGAACAGGCCCCTGCAAGTCGATTCCCGGATCAACTTTGACTTTGCCGGACTGATACTCCTTTTCCGCCCAGCTCTTGGGGCCGGAAAAAAGGAGCTGGGTGGTTTCCAGACCTTCGGTGGTAATGGCGGAAACCGAGCGGAGCAGGGGAAAGATGGTTTGCTGTCCCATTTCCCGTGTGATCGGGTGGTCGGCGACCTGGGAGATGATGGGTGTCGTGTAATCGGCGCCGAACAGTTTGGCGAGCGGATCGATTACCAGGTCGTCGCGGATGTCCACTCCCCACCGTTCGAGAAAAGGGGTGAGCCCGGAATCCTGTTGCGGATCCAGCAGAAGCATGACCGCGCCACCTTTATTGAGATACGCTTCGACCGCCGCGATTTCAGATTCCTGCAGAACCTTGTCCGGTCCGTTAATGATCAACGCATTGGCATCCTCCGGCACCTCCCCGGTTTGCAGGAGAAGCAACTGCTCGACTTTGTAGTGGTCCTTTTCCAGGGCCTGTTTAGCCTGGGAGTACCCTGCGTTTTCCTTGTCCTCGATATTTTTTTCCTTATGTCCGCTTAGAAAATATATTTTCTTTTGCTGGTCCCGCGTGACCTGCAATAAGGCATTGGTCAGGTTTTCTTCAGTAGCCTTTTTGATTTTGGTTTCCTGCTTGCCGCTTTCCAGCACCACGGTCCCGTAGGTCGTTACACCGTACTGCTTGACGATGGAGGGATTGCGGTCCGGGTCGACAAATTCCACTTCAATTTTATCGGTCACGGCCTTGTAGCCGTCCACAACCCGTTGAAACTCGTTGCGGGCGGCATTGCCGGATTCGAAGAAGGCAGTTATTTTAACTTTTCGCGGGAGACTGGAAGCGATCTTCAGGGTTTGGGGAGCCAGTGTATACACCGAGGTTTCCGTAAGGTCCCAGCGGAATTTATGGCGATGGGTCAGGATGTTGATGAACACCAGAATACCCAGAAACACCAGAACCACAACGGTGGCGTTCATCCCATACAGGGCGGTGCGGGTTTTCAGCGAGCGGAGCACCTCTTTCCGGTCCACCGCCAGGAAAAAAATGGCGTTGAGTCCGGCGATGCAGGCCAGGGTCAGCGGCAGGATGGGCAACTCCGGCAGGAACAGGTAAGTAATAAGGGCCGCAAAACCGGCAATCAGGGCTGTCCAACCCGCGAAGGGAGCCAGTTGTTTCATCGCCTCACCTCCATCTCCGGGAGTCCAGCACCCGGTACGTGAAAAACAGAACGAATACGATGAACGACAGGTAATAAGCGACATCGCTGGTATCGATGATGCCCTTGGTGAAGGGCTCCAGATGAGAGACCAGTGAAAAATAATTCAGGATAATTCCCACGCCGGAGTCTGCAGACTCAGCGGCCCAGCCGATGATCCACATGAAAAGCGACAGGCTGAAGCTGATGGCGGCGGCGATGATCTGGTTATCGGTCAGCGAAGAGGCGAACACCCCGAGAGCGATGAAACATCCCATCATTAACAGGACGCCGAGATAGCCGGAAAGAATAGGGCCGATCTCCGGTTGTCCGAGGGCGAGGACAAACAGGACCGTGTAAGAAGACAGCAGAATCATGAAGGCCACCACTCCCAGGCAGGCCAGAAATTTCCCCGCAACGATATCCCTGAGGTGAACCGGGGAGGACAGCAAAAGCGAAAATGTTTTATTTTTTCTTTCTTCGGCGAAACTGCGCATGGTCAGAATGGGAATGATGAACAGCAGAATCACCCCCATGTTCGCCAGCGAAGGCTCGATGACCATTTCGTTGGGATTGAGGCTGATTCCCATTTGCTGAAACTGGGTGGCTTTCAGGCTTTGCGCGCTGAAAAACATCAACGCGGGAACAAACATGAAACTGTTGATGAACAAAAACAGGGCAGTGACCACATAAAAAATCGGCGAATAAAAAAACGATCCCATTTCCCGCCGGGCGATCCAGAGAATGGACTTCATGCCTGGACCTCCCGCACTTCTTTTTCCTCGGTGGTCAGTTTCAGGAAGATGTCCTCGAGAGTCATGTCCATGGGCTTCAACTCTTCAATACCCCATTGCTGATCCAGCGCCATCCGGGCCACCTCGTCCTGCAGATGCGCGTCCGGTTCGCTTTCGATCACAAACAGATTTTGTCCGCGCATCTGGACCGAAATCACCCTGCCAAGCCCCTCCAGCTTTGCCTGAATTCCATCTGCCGGTTGGCGGACCTTGAGTTCCAGTCTGCGGGAGTGGCGCATGGAAGCGTTGAGTCCGTCGAGCGTGTCCATGGCGACAATTTCCCCTTCATTAATGATGATGACGCGCTGGCAAATTTGGGTAACTTCAGGGAGGATATGCGAGCTGAGCAGAATGGTGTGTGCCTTGCCCAATTCCTGAATCAGTTTTCGGATTTCAATGATCTGGATGGGATCAAGGCCGATGGTCGGCTCGTCCAGAATCAGAATCTTGGGATCGTGGATCATGGCCTGGGCCAGCCCCACTCTCTGCTGGTAGCCCTTGGACAAGCGGCCAATAATGCGGTGACGCACGTCGCCCAATCCGCATTGTTGCAGGACGCGGTCCACAGCGGCAGAAATTTTCTTCCTCGGAACGTGGCGAAGTCCCGCCGAAAATGCGAGAAATTTGTCCACCACCATGTCCTGATACAGGGGCGGGGTTTCCGGCAGGTAACCGATGACCTTGCGGATTTCCATCGATTGCTCGAAGGTGTCAAATCCGCACACCCGCGCTTTACCCTCCGTGGCGGGAAGGATGCACGTCAGAATGTTCATGGTGGTGGATTTGCCGGCGCCATTGGGTCCTAAAAACCCGACCACTTCTCCCTGGTTGATCTGGAATGACAGGTCTTTGACGGCTGAGCGGGGGCCATAATTTTTGGTCAGGTGTTCAACCTCGATCATGGACGTCCTCTGGATATTCTCGGCAGGGTAATAAAAATTTGAAGTTAAAGGTCATCAACAGGTTTTCAACTTTGTAAAAATTATCACAGGAAAATTAGTGTTTCCATTAAAAAATTTTAATCGTTTTATGGTGCTGGAGTTTTAAAGTCAAACTCGAAACAGTCCCCAGACCCAGAGAGCGTAACACACTCCCCAGCCACCGGCCCAATACAATGCCGGACGGGCCAGAAACGCTCCGGTAGGAGTGAATGCTTTAAAAATAAAAATGAAAACACAGGTCATCCATCCCCAAAACCCGATCTCCGTAAGCAGGGCCCATTCCGCATGGGGTGATTTTTCGCGCGAAAGAAGTTCGAGATTCCCGGATTTTCTTTCCTCAAAAGATTTTTTCCGTTCGGCTTCCGAGTAAGCCGGTTTGGCGGCCATCAGTGCGGCAATTTTTTCGTTGCACCGGATGATCCAATCTTTTCCCGGCGTGTATAAACTGCGAGCGGCATAAAAAGCCCCCCGAAGGACCCGGTAGGTATTCAGGGCCTGCTCGGTATCGCCCTGCTGTTCCCGATCCTCGGCGTAAGCCCACATTTTTTCCGCCGCGTCATCACTGAGAGAAAGAAATGGAACATGCCAGTGGATCACATGCTCGTAGTGCTCCATGGCCCGTATCGGGTCGGTGGCCGACAGCGCTTCGGCCCGATTCCATTCATCCTGCGCGTTCCAGACGACTTTGATCCCGGTGCTTAAAATCACCACCGCCATGGCCGCTGCAATCAGCGGAATGGATCGTTCCAAAGCGTTATTTGTTTCGGGTTTAGATTCAAGGCTCAAGAACTGTACCGGGGCAGGGCGGTTGTAAAGTAAACTCGGGAAACACAACGATTGCGGGCCGCAGTAGAGCCCGGCAAGTAACAATCAGTATAACACAAGGAAAGTAGACTATAGCGTAAGTAGATTTTTGTGATTACGGAGTCGCCCCATTTATGGGACAGTCATTAAAAACATAGATTCTTCGTCGGCAGTGCCTCCTCAGAATGACAAAGCGGTACGGATTGCCAATCTGAGCGTTAGCGAAGAATCTGTGTTTAGATTTTTAAGCGATGAAAACGAAAAAAGCGCCCTGGAGAAAACTCAAGGGCGCTTTCAGTGATGATGAACGGAGAAGATCCGTTTTTTTAACCTAACAACTGCAATACCGATTGCGGGATCAGGTTGGCCTGTCCGACCATCGCTGTGGCGGATTCCACCAGAATCTGGTTCCGCGTGAGCAGGGCGACTTCTGCAGCGATGTCCGCATCCCGTATCTGGGATTCGGCGGCCTGCAGGTTTTCCACTACCGTGGCCTGCGTATTGATGATGCGGGTGAACCGGTTTTGGACTGCTGCTACACCAGCACGTACGCCGATAATGGTATCGGTGGCTGTATCCAAAGCCGCGACGGCGGCTTGGGCTGCGGCGGCAGTTGTGCTGATATCCAGAGTTGCGGCACCCGTGATAAAGGTGAAATCTACCCCTGGGGCTGCCGGTAATCCTGCCGCGGCGCCCACATCAATCTGACTGTCTGGTGTCGCATCGAGACCAAAGTGGACGATGAATGTACCTGCGGTTAATGACCCGTCTAGAAGATTCTGGCCGTTGAATTCGGTGGATGCCGCGAAACGGTTGATCTCCGCAATCATTGAGTCCACTTCCAACTGAAGCAGACTTCGCTCCGTCGCTCCGACCGTTGCTGATGCAGCCTGGGCGGCCAACTCACGCATCCGTATGACCATATCCGTCTGCTCGTTCAGTGCCGATTCAATGACATTCACCATTGAGAGTCCGTCGTTCAGGTTACGTAAACCCTGCTGGAGCACGCGGATGTCTGACCGCAGTTTTTCCGAAATGGCCAGACCGGCTACGTCATCGGCGGCCTTGTTGATTCGCAGGCCCGATGACACCCGCTCAATCGACTGCGCCAGACGCTGGT
>Ga0224501_10003833_pt1 | contig 11856 bp, 5 predicted proteins | sample SF_Oct11_sed_USG_4_FD_169105 | JGI IMG/M metagenome (GOLD analysis project Ga0224501, IMG submission 169105) | Sediment microbial communities from San Francisco Bay, California, United States - SF_Oct11_sed_USGS_8_1 | ecosystem: Environmental > Aquatic > Marine > Sediment | place: USA... | reverse complement strand
GGACGCAGGCGAGAACCGCAGCCCAGACCTGGGTTCATGACGAGAAAGATGGCATCGGCTGGACTGAGATCCTGGGGAGAAGCTGCGGCTGCTGCTAAGAACAGAACCAACTGGAAAAAGCTGGGAGCGTCTGTTGTGGAGACGCTATGTGGCATACGTCATTCAGCAAAAAAAATAAAATACTATGTATAGTAGTGCTGTGGTTTTAGCTGACCGGATCCTTGGGACTTTACCTGAGTTTGGTAAGTCTGGAAGATGAGCAAAGCAAAACTCCAGTATAGTCTCACAAACACTCCACAAACTAAAGCCTGGTAGAGCATTGCAGGATCCAACAGGCTCAGCCAGGTGCTCAGCCCACCTGAGTACCTTCAATGGTGAAACAAGACCGACTAATGCTGGATCTAAAGATATCAGTATACGTAGTTGATCGTCATTTGAAGATAAGATCCACGCTGATTACAGTGAAGCTTGGATAACTCGAACTGCAGGGGACAACAACAAAAAGTTTGAGTTAAGAAAAGCTTGAGTTATGAATTCAAGTACTAAACGGTACCGTGTACCAGTTTTTTTGCCCAAAGAAGTCAAGAATAGATGTTTGTTTCAGTTGCCTGCTCCTGCTTGCATTGTGGGTAACAGCAAGTGCATTTCACTCTAGTGTATTCCATTTCCTGGCTGAACTTTCTAAAATTTGTTAGATCTCCTTTTCATGGGAAAAATGAAGTTAAGTTTGTTACACAAGAACGTAAATACATCTAGCCACAGAAAAGGGAATTTGGTGGCACTCACCGAAGTTTATCAGTTTGAGCTATGACTAAAAGTTCGTGATATGCCCAGCAAATTATCATTACCCAGGCAGGGACCATGAAACTTTGTTTTTCAAGTTATCCGAGATTGAGTTAGCCGAGGTTCACTGTATTTGCCTTCGGTACCTTTCATTGAGAAGCAAAAGAGCGCTACTAAAAGATTCAGTCATGGATCCCAGCACTGCATATATTAAGTAATAGAGCACCAACTGTTTAGCCACCGTGACCAACGTCTCCTGAGCCAGTGGTTTTGTGTAAGCCTTCATCCGGAAGTACACAGATTGCTAAAAACAGACCGGGTAACATGTACAACTGATACGTGAAACAAAGCAAATATACTGCCACCACGGGACAGACGTTCCTGACAGCGTGTCAAAAGAAACAATGACTATTCTTACCTGCGCTACTGGAAACTGTATGCAGTTGTATCCATAGGCAACTGATTCCATGTAATACAAAAATCCAACTATACTGGTAAATTGGATGATGAACCACTTATGGTCATTCAAGCACAAACTACAAAATAAATTATTCATTTCTCAACATCCCGCAGCTCTGCGTACCACAGAAGATTGTTATCAGAGGCGTGTTTTGGATGCTAAACTAGGATAAGATCTATTACTTGCAATCAGTGCCTAACCGAAAACATTGAATTTATAACGAGTTTCTTTATGAAAACAATTACGCCCCTGTGGTTTGTTATGCTGCCATATCCTTGCACTTGTAAATTTCCGAATAGCAGAGTACTCGCTTACTCTGACTGGGTTCCATCACAAGAGGTACTTAAGTCACTGTATCGGCCTCCGATTGATGAACTCAATACATAACCAATCAGAAAGCTTGAGGTAGCATGCCCTGTGAGCATCACCAACGATTTTGGTAAAAGAATCTGCCTGATTGTGTCCTTTAAACATCTTCTCACTCCACAGTTGACTAAAAGAAACAAGTTTTGATTGACACAAGAGAAGTAAACGTCGCGCTTCCAGAGCACAGCGTGCCATCACATGTAAGCAGGGGATGGCAGGATAGGTCAGTCGCAGAGTACTGGGCTTGCAATCGCACGAACCAGGGTTCGAACCCCGTGCTTAACTCTTCACATCAATCTTAGTTCAAGTGCAGCATTGACCCTGACCCACCCTTGGTAATCCACACTAAGCCATAAATGGTGGAAAAACGCAACAGCTTCACTGTAACAGTGAAGAGGCCATATGAGAAAAAAGTGCATTTAGGGTGCGATTCCCAGATCTCAACAAATAAATTGGGCCAAGAATATAAAACGGCACCTTGAAGGGATACTTGAAGTGTATGAGATTGTGTCGGATTCACTTTAGACAGTCAGTAAAAACACGGTGGGTGCGAGCCGAACTGTCTGTACTCTCCGGTGAAAAGTTTTTGACTTAGCAAACTAATGATGTTTTTGCTACCACTTACGGGCAGGCAAGCATTCATGATGCCTGATGGCTAGGGCAATGAGATTCCTGTGGTTACCTATTAGTCAGCTTATTGCTCATTCATACCAATGACAGTTTATACGCAATAGCCCTCGCTGACAATCGCGGACGATCGTTGTAACCGGTGCCTTGCTAAGCAAGATCAATCGGCGGCCATGCTGTTTCCAAATTATTTTTTCATATTTTGTATTCTCATCAAAAATTCACAAAAGATGGCTTATATCATGAATACACTGCACATTGAGTGAGTTTTCAAACAAATTGCTAAAACAGCAAAAACAACTTCACTTTTCGTTTAGGTCTTATAAGCCTATAATAATGAGTCAGCTGGTTGAAAAGTGTCTACATGTGTCAGGATGACACCTGCGAAATCGTTTCTCAATCAGACCACCGATTCAAAGGTTTTGATCAAAAATCTAAGTTTGGGTAACTCGAACTGCAGGGGACCATAAAAAAGTTTGAGTTATGGGTTCAAGTACTGTACTAAACGGTACCGTGTACCAGTTTTACTGCCCAAAGAAGTCAATAATAGCTGTTTGTTTCCGTTGCCTGCTCCTACTACTCGTTGCACTGTGGATAACAGTGAGTCCATTTCATTCTAGTGTATTTCATCTCCTGGTTAAACTTCCTAAAATTTGTGAGATTTCCTTCACAATGAAAAAAAAATGACGTTAAGCTTGTTACCCAAGAATGTAAACACATCCAGCAACAGAAAAGGTAATTTGGTGGCACTAACCGCAGTTTATCAGTTTGAGTTATGACTAAAAGTTTGTGATATGCCCAGCAAATTATCTTTACCCAGACAGGGACCATGAAACTCGGGTTTGAGTAAGGCAAGTTTTCAAGTTATCCGAGGTTTACTGCATGTCTATCATTGGATAAGGCACATAAGGTTTCGTGTGAAAGTTTGAGTAGCCTCTGACACGGAATCCGGTTGCACAATACACTGCACTTGGGTGTTGTTACTCCACCTGTACAGGTGAGAACAATGCATGTATAACGGGTCTCTAGAAAAAGATTGATATATAAGGGCATGTTAAAAACTTAAAGGTTGGACGACGAGGCAAATTTTTGTTGGCTTAACAGAATCAGGGTGTCTCAAAACCTACTTGAGTCCAATAAAAGTTTATACTGAGCAGGCAATGTAGTAAAATAATACGGTTAAATCTTGGAATTAAATTGGATGTAAATTGTCGCAAGACATCACAGGGAGTCCACCGTATTACATTTGCGCCCCTGCGTGATGGGTAGCCAAAGTCCAACTTCTAAGACTTTGTCACACTTCTGACTACTGGGATAGAAGTATGAGCATGAAATGGACCCAAAAACGAAAACAAATACCTATTAATTCACTGGGTTTAGCTTAGTCTTAACTCTAGTCTACCTCGCAATCAAAATGAGTGACACTGACTCAGTGACCGAGTGAATTTACTCACCGAAAACGGTCTTTCACTTTCAGTCAGTGTTTGTGTTATTAAGTAAGAGCCAGACAACAGCTCTTAGTACGTAGACAGGCCAGCAGTATGTTTGCAACCTAGTCTTATTCCATGTGCCTGTCTGACGCTGTAATCTCTTTGATTTTTTAACAGTTGAAGCCATGGCGTCAGCTCTACCCTTTAGCATGATCGGTGTAGCAGGTCACGTGCATTCCCTGGGATTCCCAGGCAATATCGACCAAACGTGGCTCTCTTTACGCTTGTGTTGACAAGCCTGGAGCTAGTGATTCCACTCTAGATCCATTCTCAGCGCTTGTGTACAACCTTAGGAAGGTGTCAGTGGTTATGAGGTGTCCCAAATATTGGGACACTCTCTGTAAAGCCAGGTATAAAATGATCAACTTTGAGTGCCTGGCCATTGACTACTCATTAAACTTGCGATATTATACGTCATATAAATGGCCGATTAGGCTCCGCCTTTTTAAAAACGTTTTCAGAGGGTGCCAATTTTGCCATCTTTAGCACGGATTTAAGGGCACTTCTGTTGTGTCGTTTGCACTGTAACTTGACTCAGGTAAGTTTTAAGACATGCTGATTCTGATCAGCCATAAAAAATTTGCCTCGTCATCCAACCTTTAATCGGCCAATTATATGGCGTATAATATTGGCGAGCTTGATGATTATTCAATGGCTAGGCACTCACAATTGGTCATTTTCTACCAGGCCTTCCAGAGGGTGTCCCAATATTTGGGGCATCCCACCACCACTGACACATTCCTGAGGTTGTACACAAGCGCAAAGTATGGGTCTGGAGTGGAAAAACTTGCTCCAGCTTGTCAAAAGTGAGCGTAAAGAGAATTATGTTTGACCGATATTGCCCGGGAATCCCCAGTAATGCAGTGACCTGCCATAACTATCGTGCTAAATGCTAGAGCTGACGCCATGGCTTCAACTGTTAAAAAATCGTAGAGATTACAGCAGATTATGAACACAAACTAAGACTGAAAGACCGTTTTCGAAAAAGATGAGTAAATTCACTCGGTCACCGAGTTAGTATCACTCACTTTGATTGCGAGGTAGACTAAGAGTTAGGAATAAGCTAAGCTGACTGAAAGTGAACGACCGTTTTCGGTGAGTAAATTCACTCGGTCACTGAGTCAGTGTCACTCACTTTGATTGCGAGGTAGACTAGAGTTAAGACTAAGCTAAACCCAGTGAATTCATAGGTATTTGTTCTCGTTTTTGGGCCCATTTCGTTCTCATACTTCGATCCCAGTAGTCAGAAGTGTGACAAAGTTGTAGAAGTTGGGCTTTGGCTACCAATCGCGCAGGCGCGCATATGTAATAACGTGGACCCGGTGTGATGTCTTTTGCGATAATTTACGTCACGCGGGAAAATTTCAACTGAATGGAAGTTCATTCGAGAATTCCGAGATTTAACCGTATTTTTTACTACATCCCCTGCTCAGTATGAACTTTTATTCGACTCAGGTAGGTTTTGAGACACACTGATTCTGATGAGCCAAAAAAAATTTGCCTCGTCATCCAACCTTTAAGCTCCACCTTTTTTAAACGTTTTTTTTCAGAGGGAGCCATTTTTAGCACGGATTTAAGGGTACTTCTACTGTGCCCAGTGCACTGTAATTTGACTCAGGTAGGTTTGGAGACATGCTGATTCTGATGAGCCAAAAAAATTTGCCTCGTCATCTAGCCTTTAAAGGGGGTATGCCAGGGGCAAAAGTGACTTCACTTGTTCGTAGATTCTGAAGCCTACCATGAACAAATGGGCCCAATAACCAGTTCAAATGGAAGCTTAGATATAGCCCTATCCAATGTGCATACGTAGAGCCCTCGATGACATACTTTTCAGACCGTCGACACACCAGAATTGGCCTCGAGATAGGAAATTAACACAGAGCTGTTGGTGTTTGCATTGATTTCTCGGCTTACGCGCCGATGTTTGACAAATGCGTTTACAGGTGTATACTAGACTTGTAGTTACACAAGTCTGAATAGAGAAACCGTGCAACAAAAATATAGAAATAGGGTTTCAGAGCCCAGTTTTTCACCTCTGTCAACGAGCGTTAGTGCCATTATTGCGCAATTATAGAGGCACAAACGCAATGGCCTCTATTAAGGGCTAGGGAAAACCGGCAAACCACTTCTTAGATCCCATTTTATTTCTATTTGGGCCATTTTGGCCGTAGTTATTCGAGTGACCAATATTCGGTTTGTGGAAAAAGAACTCTTACTATTGCTGTGATTAATGCGGAGTTGCCTCCCTTTAAGAATGGGGAACCCAACTCCGAAAATGCGTCGACCATGTCATAACCCCTTTGAGTAACACTTTAAAACACTCATATACGGGTTTAATACACCGGAGACATGGCAGAACCATTCACCTTCATAGTTAGTTGCCTTGAATCCAAGAGTAATAAATACAGGTATGGCAACCAGCATGGTGATTCCAGCCAAGGAGAAGGAGAAGATGAATCCCAAAGATTCTGAAATACATATGTCAAAATCAAGTGACGGATAATTGCAGTTTATATAAACTTTTAAGTCATAATAGGGCATGTACAAGGTAATATTTCAAGTTGTTTTCACTTACCTTGAAGCCATAAGACTGGATGAAAGAGATTAATTGCTGTGCAAGCATTGAATGCAATCAGAAAAGGGAGGAGAAGTCCTAGCGAGACGCCTATACTTTCCAATGTCCTGGGCTGGAATACCTGCAAAATATAAAGTCAAAAAGTGGTATACTTGAGTTGCGACCTCTACTCATTGACTGAATATACTACACTAACTCAGTACACAAGACCATTCTTTATTCTGGTAGAAATTCTAGTATTTCAATTTAAAGGTTGGATGACGAGGCAAATTTATTTTGGCTTAACAGAGTCAGTGTGTCTCAAAACCTACCTGAGTCGAATAAAAGTTCATACTGAGCAGGCAAAGTAGTAAAAAATACTGTCAAAGCTGGGAATTCTCAAATGAACTTTCACTCAGTTGAAATTTTCCGGCGTGACGTAAATTGTCGCAAGACATCACAGCAAGTCCGCGTTATTACATATGCGCGCCTGAATGATGGGTAGCCAAAGTCCAACTTCTCTTTACGCTTGTTTTCACAGACCTGGAGCTAGTGTTGCCACTCTAGACCCGTTCTCAGCGCTTGTGTACAACTTTAGGAATGTGTCAGTGGTTATGAGGTGTCCCAAATCTTGGGACACTCCCTGTAAAGCCAGGTATAAAATGATCAACTTTGAGTGCCTGGCCATTGACTAGTCATGAAACTTGCGATATTATACGTCATATATATGGCCGATTAGGCTCTGCCTTTTTAAAAAAAACGTTTTTCAGATGGCGCTTATTTTGCCATCTGTAGCACAGATTTAAGGGCACTTCTGCTGTGTCTATTGCACTGTAATTTGACTTGGGTACTGAGGTAGGTTTGGAGACATGCTGATTCTGATCAGCCAAAAAAATTGCCTCGTCATCCAACCTTTAACAGGTTTTCTCAATTTCTGTGCTCATTCATTGGATTGGTTGAAGCGGAATCAGTGAGTCTGAGTGTGATCATTCATTGACTCAACGGTCAACCCAGGGTTAAAGTTAAACCTATTTATTTACTGCTAGTGCTACTATTAGTTACGTATTACTATTACTAGTCCTACTCCTAGCCTTGAGTTTGAGCTGTTACGTCGGACTTGGTTTTGACTGAGTGACTGAATCACTCACTCACGTCACTGAGTGAGTGACTCAGTCACTAGTTTAGTACTAGTAGTACTAGTACTAGTAGTAGTAGTAGTTATGAATTTGAGTGTAAGTAACTCACTTAGTCACTAACTGTAGTGTACCTCACCTGTTTTCTGAAGCTTAGCTCACTGGATTCCATTGTTGGGTGGCAACACACGGACCTACTCTCAACCACTCCCAAACACTTTCAACCGGCACCACCAGGACTGAAGATAGGCCGGGCCGGTAGTCAGCGGGCAAGAAGGTTTAATTTTAAAAATGCGGTGGGAAAGTGGTCTTCGAAGGAGAAACTGTTTATGGCCTTCAAGTCAAAGGAGCTACATGTCAAGGCCGCCCATTAATTTACCAGATTTTATTTTTTCTCTTAATTCTCTCTTATTAGACTAGGGAATAGCCGTATAGGATTTTAATTCGCTCAGTCTGCGTTTACCTAGAGCATATTTGCTAATGTTGCAGATGAAATTTATCGAAGATATAGTTTTAACAAATAATTGTCTAAGGACACGCAAAGGCGGAGGCTCACATTGTTTATGACGAGTGCGCCGCGGCCTTACATCGTAACGCCGTTGTTGCAAGTGCCCCTATACTATATATAGCCTTAGGACTTTGAGTTTGACTGATTGAAGGAATGTCTTCCCTCTTTGTTCGGTGCCACGAGAGGTGCCATTAAATGTAGCCGGTGTATAAATCTAGGAACAATCTTTCACGCACTAGTAAGTCATTCTTTATAACTGAACACCAATCCCATGTGGAACCGTTTCACTTTCACTTTTTCTTCCATCCTCTCCTACTCTACTGCGCTCTCCCTCATCCCTGTCTGGCTGAGCGACTCAGTGACTGTGTTACTGTTACGGTCCGAGTGTCTCCATCTATTTTTACCTACCAGTGCTGTGTAGAGTGCAACTTTATCTTCTGGTTGTTAGGAGTAAATCCAATACCACAAGTACCCCGCCAGCGATCAATGATGGGCAGGGTTACTGATCGCATTTAGGTATCCTACCAACAACCTGAGGCCTCTTTTAGTCAGCTGTGATCGTGATGACCATGATGTGATGTGAGAAATTATTGTGTCACTGGTGAATGGGTCTAGAACGGTTTGAGGAGGAGCGCTTGATTACTTATGATAGGTTTTAGCCTGACAGCTAGATTTTCTTGCAACTACAGTGGCTGGCCTAGCGTCTTGAAAAGTCCTGCACATTCTGCTCTGTACATCCTGTACATGACACCAGAAATAACGTATCTGTGTGATTTTTCTTCTAGCTAGCTGTGGGTGTCTCATGGCAACTGGAGGAAGTATATGAGCCATGGCAGAGGAGGTAGGTTACGCTTCCCTTAGGATCGTAATGTTGAAGTTTAGTTGGAACATAGCTTTCAAGATTCAATTTATTTTGACACCATCGCCAAATCAGCCAGATGGAGGAAGTCATTAACAATTACGTCTTGTCTTCTGAGGTAGAGATTTCTGTATTGTGAAGGGGTCTTATTGTGATTGGCCCCTCATGCCAAAATCCCATCTAAGTGGGCACGGAACTAAGCTCACTGTTGACCGACATCGGCCTCACAGTCTGTTTGTGTAATCATAGATAAGATAGAATAGTTGATTGGCGTGTCTGATTGGTGTTTGTCGGTCACAAAATGTATTACAATTTAAACTCAGACCCACCATGTTCTAAGTAGATTCTCTATGGTCATTCATTATGCATAGGCAGTCTTGATCAATCTTGGGAAATAACGAATATATGAGTTATGAGATGGGTTTACGTCTACTAGGGTGCCACATTGCTATCAATTTATAAGCCTAGCATTTCCCTGTACTGGCATCGTTCGCCCGGCAAGTTTACAAAAGCTACTAGGGCATGTGGAGCAAAATGAACCTACTTGAGCAATAAACCAAAAACAGCACAGCTAGGCTGGAAAACGCTGGAGTACTATAACTTTAGTGATTTCTTGGTCATACTGAATGTCAGTTGGGGGTCTCCCAATCCGCACCGCGATAGGTAAATGGCAAAACTTTGGAAGACGTTGGGTCACCTTAGAATGAGCAATAACGTTGGTCAAAAACCAGCGTATCACAAGGTTGCTGACGAGGATACAATGAGTGAATGACTAAAACTTTTCGAAACTTCAGAAAACTTTTCAATGTGTAGTTAGAGCCCGTACTGGCTCTGGGAGTATCACGACTGTACACACCATAGTGAAATACATACCTAGAGCCCTTAAGGTGACCAACTCCCGGCTCTCGTTGCTAAACCATTTTTTTACCTCAACCATTCTCTCTCCGTGGTTAGACTTCGGCCTTCCTCCTCAATTTCCACAGGTGTTGTGGTGCCATTGAGGGGAGATTGAACCATTTTCTGTCAACCTGACTCAGGACCGGTTGCCAGAATGTGATCAGCCAGAGAAAAATCCCTTGAAATGCCCCTCCATGGGAATTGAACTCAGGCCAGGGAAGACAGACAGTGAGATACATTCATTCTCCCACTGAGCTATCATGACTGAATCCCGTAATGTTTTGAAGTCGTTCTCTTCTGCGCATGGTCTCTAATTTCGCTGGGCGTCCTACCCTTCCTCAATCAATGTCGCCCCACTGACCGTTTTGGCCTTAGATTGGCTTGCTATATGAGAAGCTGGCATGGCTGGTTGTTATAGAGTGAATAATGCGAATGCAATCAGTGAAGTCACTGACAACCAATGAGCTGATATAGATGCCACAATAATGAACCTGTTTCCAAACAATGAGTTGAACTCATTGATCCATTATCTGCAGCTGTACTAACATCACAAACTATAGGTTTACTAGTACTAGAGTGATGCAGGATGACCTGCACTGAAACAAAAACTTGCCCACTCAATTTTTAAAACAAATAGGAGTCTCTTCGACAATGAGTGCGTTGGTTGATGGTGCAGAGTAAATTGGGTGATGTGATCCATCTTAAGTCTAAATACCCAGTGCGAGACCAATAGCGAACAAGTACCATGAGGGATAGTTGCAAAGGACTTGGGAAAGAGTGTTTGAAAATACAACGCTTGGCAAACTAATTTAAAGGTTGTGCTAGGGACCTAATTTTCAGCCTGCAATGGCATTGTGCTGACTGCAATATACCAAATTTCATAGATGTGAACTGTAAATAACTGATGCACCTCAATACTCGATGCTCTTTGTATTCATGTAATCCAATTCTTCAATATAACATTGCTCTTTCCGCAACTGGAATGTCCTGGTCTTTGTGTACAGATTAAATCCAAAAAACAACTAATGTACACTTATTAGTTTTTTATGCGAATGATGTTACCATACATAATGTAACGGCACATTGTATGCATGAAAACCTGTTCATTTTACTGTAGCAAGCCCATATGGACGCCTGGTGTAAACAGCTCGAGAAAGACTTGCAGGAGAAGGATGATAAGCTGACTCAAGCAGAAGATGAAATCATCAAACTTTCTAAAAGATGTGCTGATCTAATGAGCAAGGATCTCAGGTAAGCATTTCAGGACGGCGGGGTAACTCATGGGATCCTAATATCTTGGGTTCAGGCCCTGGTCGTGCCCGTCATCCTCTGTGAGTACTACTCGCGCAATTCCTAGTTCCTACTGCTCCACAACCAGCCTCAGGAGTACTGATGCAGAATAATAAAAAGAATGGTGGCTAATGAACATGAGTTGCACAACCATAAGCTCCGCTTAGGGGTAAAAAAACAGTGCCACTGCAAAGCTGCCACAAGCCCTCTGAAAGAGCATCAGTAATATAAAGCAATAGAGCTTCTTTTTTCCTCCTCCTAACGATCGCCCAGGTCATGGGTCTTAAAAGTAGGTCTCAGCGGTGCTTCTACAGTTAAAGTTTCAGTGGTCTAAATGCACTGTACAGCTATATGTACATCACTGCCATAAACATCAGTGTATGAACGCTGACTGCAGGTGTACGACTGAGTGGTCTCCCCTGGCCATTACATTAACTCCTGTATAACATAGCAACAATTGCATCAGTTAATGTCAAAGTAGGGCAAATCAACATTAAGACCTCTGACCTTTCAAGTTTTCTCAATCGGGAGAAGCTGCATCTATGCTGCTCCACAGCGAACTTCTCGTTATCAATTAATCCAGAGTTGTCCTCTCTCGGCTTTCCCTCTGTTTACCGATGATTTGATAACCTGGGTTTTTTCTGTGTGAATGAATACCAAAAAAAGGGGTATGCATTTTATAAACTCCAATTAAAGCCTTAGAAAACCGGTAACCTTCAAGCTTAAAAATGATTGATATTGTCTCTCAGTAACACGTATAGCTTGGTATTATTTTTGTCATGAAGGCTAAGACCATTCTACGTAGCAAGGCTGTAAGTGTTCGCTAATGCCCTTATTTCTGCAAGATTAAGCATGGTTCAATGGTTCAATAAAGTTTTTTTTTTTTTGA
>Ga0224501_10003832_pt1 | contig 11861 bp, 7 predicted proteins | sample SF_Oct11_sed_USG_4_FD_169105 | JGI IMG/M metagenome (GOLD analysis project Ga0224501, IMG submission 169105) | Sediment microbial communities from San Francisco Bay, California, United States - SF_Oct11_sed_USGS_8_1 | ecosystem: Environmental > Aquatic > Marine > Sediment | place: USA... | reverse complement strand
TCCAAACCCAGGCTTGTCGCAACTGCTCCCAATCAGGTTTACAGCTGTGATATAGGACTCTATTACTATCTGTATCTTGTGATGGATATTTTTTCTCAAGAAAGATTGTTCACTGGGAAATTCATGAAAATAAATCATCAGAGAAAGCTGCTGAAATGCTTCGCATGCTTTCAGCAAAAACAATTGTTCGAGGTCTGACTCTTCACTCTGAGAACAGTGCTCCAATGAAGGGATACACAATGCTTGCGATGATGCAGATCCTGAATGTAACACCGTCGTACTCCAGACCAAGAGTCAGTACAGATAATCCATTTTCTGAATCTTTATTCAGGACATTAAAGTATCACCCCATTTATCCTGACAGGTTCAGTTCTATCGATAATGCGAAAGATTGGGTTAGAAAATTTGTATACTGGCTCAATTTTAATTTTTAATTTATATAAACTTATAAATAATTTATGGTCCATATTTCTGTTTTTCGGGAATGACAAATTCAATCCAAAAAGTACTGCCCGCACCCGGAACGCTATGACAACCAATCTTTCCTCTCATAAGCTTCATTAACCTTCTGGAAATTGTCAGACCGATTCCGGTCCCCTCAACATTTGCTTCTTTCGAATTCAACCTGATAAACGGCTTAAAAATAATTTTTATTTTATCCGGCGGGATCCCCTGACCTGAATCGGTTACAGAAATTTTCAGCCTGTTTCCTTGTATTTCTCTTTTAACATCAACGGCCCCGTTTTTTCTGTTATACTTTATTGCATTCGTCAGAATATTAATAAATACCTGTCTTGCTTTATCCAAATCTGCTGCAATCTTGATCTTTATATGATCATCACAATTAATTTTAATATTATTACTTTTTGCCATGGGCTTAAGCAACTGAATAGAATGTTCAACAATTTGATCGCTCTCGATGCTGTCCATTTTAAGATCCATACGGCCTGACTCAATCTTCGAAAGATCCAGGATGTCGTTAATGAGGGTTAAAAGATGCCGCCCCGCATCAAGAATTATATCTATGTACATATGCTGATCTTTATTCAATGTTTTTTGCATATTTAATATTTGAGCAAAGCCCAGTATTGCATTCATAGGAGTGCGAAGTTCATGACTCACGCTTGAAAGAAACTCTGATTTTGCACGATTGGCATTCTCCGCTCTGACCTTCAGCTTGTCATGCTTTTGAGAGTTAAGAATCTCTCTTGACCAGAAATAACTCAGCATCGCAATCATTACAACAATCAGAATACCTCCTGCAAGTATCAGATCGGGCACCTTTGAACGTTTATAATATACATCTTCGTCGCTCAGTTCTACTCGAACCCGCCAATCGTCAGGAACAGTGAGAAGCATATGTTCTGCAACCCTTCCGGCAGAACGGCTATTTTGATAGACAATCTGGTTATGGTGGTAAATAGAAACAATGATTTTTCCTGAAATTAATAGCCTGTTCTTCGCAATAACTCTCTTAATAAATTCATTTATACTGAAAATTCCTATCATCAGACCTGGATGAGATCCTCCTGCATCATCAAGCGAGTAATAAATAAAAAACATGCCGGCATCATCAATTTCTCTCAGGCTTGAAAATGTCTGTAAATTGTTGATTGATTTGATGTTTCCCGAATATGGATGTGGATATGCGAAAAAAACACTCAAAAGCCCCTGCAAAATCCTTCGATCATATTTTTTCGACTCTTCCAAAAATAAGTCTTTTTCATTCTTTACGATAACAATAGACACCAGGCCGGGGAGATCCGAAAGATAGGTTCCTGCATCATGCCTCCATCCCTCCACATCGATACTTTCGTTTCGATTCCACCTCTCTGACATTCTCTTTATTGCAAGAAAGTTTTCCTGTAATCGCGCGTCGATTGCATCGCCCAGATGCTTTGTTCTGTCTTTCATATTATTCTGCAAATTTGAATCCTCAAATTTTACAGAAGTCGTCCACAGTAATAACGCAAAAAATAACGAAACTCCCGAAACAAAAGGCATGATCTTATCGGGGAAATTAAGATTTTTTTTGGCTCCAAGATTATTCACACAGAGCACAAACAAACCTATAAAAAACATCCCTGCTACTGCAGAAATTTCAACCAGGGCTCCTTTGCCATCCTCAAACACAACAGGATAACCAAAAAACAAAACAAACAAGAACCAAAAGGCATACGCAACCGTCAAAGATACTGACAAATTGATTAAGAACTTTTTTGCATTCAGAATGGAATCTGATGATACGAGATACAATGACAGAGCAGAAAATAAAAAACCAATCGCTGACACTGCAAACATCCGCTCCGCATCGCCGAGGGAATTATAGCTGATTCCATGCGAATTTATACCGCCTGCGAGATACGGCAGAAAAAGCAAATAAAAAACAATAAAAACTAAAATAAAAGCTCCAGAGGCGATTAAGATTCTTGATAATAAATATTTTCGCAAACCAATAAAAACAATGGCAGAACCAAAAATCACATAAGCAAACGAGAGAAGGATTGGAATCCTGTTATGATTCGAAAAGGAATGAACGCCCTGCATAATATATATTATGCATATGATTCCAAAACATGAGCTGAGGAAGATGCCGGATCCCACCAGGATATATTTCCTGGAAAGAACCGACAGCAACTTAATATTTTTCAAATACAATTCCAATTTTCAGCTTAAAAGAATCCTCAAGGGGATGTGATATACAGCAAGGGTTGGATACCAGAGGACAGTTACTTTATGATTTTTATTGGATATTTATAATGAAGTTTTATTTAAAATCAATAAATTATTATACCATTTGCCTGTTCTGATCTATGATAAATATCATAGATCAGCGCCATTTATTTACGAAATGGAAGCATGGCAAATCAATCACCGGTTGAATCTGTATCAATAAATATCGTAACTGGCCCGTCATTTACAAGTGATACTTTCATATCAGCGCCGAACACTCCGGAAGCCACCCTTCCCGAAAAATTGTTCGCAATCTGCCTGATAAAATAATGATATATTTTTTCTGCATGAACCGGATCTGCGGCGGATGTAAATGAAGGACGATTTCCTTTTGCAGTATCTGCATAAAGGGTAAACTGAGAAACAACCATGATTTCACCTTCCGCATCGGTAACGGATAAATTCATTTTCCCTTTTGCATCTTCAAATACCCTGAGAGCTGTGATTTTTCTTGCAAGATAGCCCGCCTGCGATTCAGTGTCGCGAGGAGAAATCCCGAGGAAAATCAGAAGCCCTGCGGCAGTTTCGGAGTGGATCTTTCCGTCTATCCGGACTTCCGAATTCAGGATTCTCTGAATTAGGGCTCGCATAAAAACTCAGGACGGGTTGATGATTTTATTGGTTTCAGGATCTTCCACGCCCAGCTCTTTAGCTGCGCGCAGTTCATTGACGGCAGTATCTTTTTCTCCTGCGCGAAGATAAAGAATCCCAAGATCATACAGAGCTTTTCCCAGATACATTCTTGCACGTGTCAGCTGCGTAATTTCAGGCTTGAGACCGCTGAGTATCGCCTGATCTCCCTCGGACGTACCGGCAATGCCGGATTTCAAAATTCGATTAATTTTATCCCGGACTGCATCAAGCAGGGATTCAAGAGATTTTGTGGCATTTTCTCTATCCAGGCGGTTTGTAAGATCGATATTTTTACTGACCAGGGTATCGTATTTTTGCGAAAGAATGGAAAATTCTTTTTTAATGTTTTCCAGTTCTTCCATATCTTCTCTGTAGCCGCCCATGGGCAGAGAAATCAGCTGTTCCGTAAGACGTCCTACCTCTCTTTCAAGAAGATCTGCCCGGGAAGCCTCATGCCGCACAAGGGATTCATATTCGGCAAGATCCGATTCCATCTGCTCCATTTTCTTCCTGTGGACTTTATGCATAAAATCAGGATTTTTATAAAAAGAAATCTGAACCTGAGAAGCTTCCATCCTTTTTGAAAGCTTTGCGTACAGGTCTGTAATTTTTCTCTGTTCGGCAAGAACAAGATCCAGCAGTTTTTTTTCATCCTTCTGCCGTTTTAATGCAGCAGGGACCTTCAGCTTTCGCTTAATTTTTGAAAGACGATCTAAAATATCATTTTTATTTTCTTCTTCTTCGGTAAAATAAATTTGATCTTTTGCTTCACCCGCCTTTTTTCCAGGAGTAGATTTTTTTGCAGCTTTCCCCGTTTTTGCGGCTTTTTTCTTTCCGACAGGCGATTTTTTAAGTTTTAAGACTTCATTTTCAAATTTATAAATGTAATAATAGGCAATGGAAGGATTAATGATTTCTCCATAGCCTTTCTGTGCGGCCTTGATTCGGTATTCCAGAGACTGGATTTTAATCTGATCCAGAAGAAGAGGAAAGGCGACAGATTTCCCTCCCATTCGTGTCACAAACTGCCTTCCGAACCGTCGGGGGTTCATCTCAGGCCAGAGGATTTCAGCCGGATCCGCTTCAAGCACTTCACGCAGATACTTCTCCTGCATGATGGAGCTTTTTAAAAAACGGTCCAGCTTCTTTTTTACCGCAGGTGTGATTCTGCTTTTTTGATCTGTCTTCTTAGACTCAGCCATCTTAACTATTTTCGGACATTTTTGATTTCATGAAAACCACTTTTCATCCCTTATTATATAAAAAGCTTTTCTTCCGCAGTATGCAAACAAAAAATTGTTTTATGGAAGCAAGCGCAATCTGGACAGAAAAAATGAAATTTACGGGAACGGCAGGAAGCGGACATAATCTTGCCATGGATGCAGCTCCTGAAGTAGGCGGAGAAGAGACCGGTTTTCGTCCCAAAGAACTGGTTTTACAGGGTCTGGCAGGCTGTACTGCCATGGATGTTATGTCAATCCTCCGAAAAATGAAGCATGAACCGGAAGCTTTCCGGGTGGAAGTTTCAGCAGAACAGACAGATGATCATCCGAAGGTATTTAAAAAAATTCATATTAAATACATCGTAAAAGGCAATGTTCCTGAGGACAAACTGAAACGTGCAATTGACCTTTCCAAAGATCAATACTGCGGAGTCTCCGCCATGCTCGGAAAAACTGCTGAAATTACATTTGAATCGATTTACGAATAAATCATGTTTTTGACGGAGAATTTTCTTCTTTTTCAGGAACAGGCAGTTCCGGAAGTCCTGCAATAATTCGCATAAAATTAATGCGGATCAGTTTGTCTATGCCCCATACAGATCCAAATGAAATTAAAATCACAAGGGGAAGGACTGCAAGACTTCCTTCCAGAAATGTAAGATTGATCACACGAAGAATCATAGTGTGATAGATATAAACACCAAAACTCAACCCGGAAAAATAAGTAATCCAAACTGCCAGTTTCCGCTGACGGAAAATTGCTTCAAGAATGCCGTCCAGCTTTACAAATAGAATCCAGAAGGAAACTGCATATAGAAAAACAGAAAGCCGGTTGAAATGATTGTAGTAGCCAGGATCATTTTCTGTCATAGAACGCCGGATGTATTCCTGAACTACATAACCTGTAAAAACTGCAAATAATATACCAAAAGGGATTACAGGGATTTTTTTAATCTTCTCCAGTACTTTTTTATCTGCAGAAATCATCCCCAGATAAAAATAAAAAATCCAGTGAACAAAAAATGAAGAGGGAAAGCGGATCAGAGGAATTCCCGTAAACGAGCTTACTGTGACCGGATAGATATAAATAATTTGAACAAACAGAAGCAAACTGAACAGGATTGGACTTCTGTATTTCAGAAGAAGCGGGTAAAGAAGATAGCATTCCAGAATAATTGTAAAAAAATAAAAATGATAATCCGCTCCTTTCACAAAAAGAAACTTGAGAAGGATCGCTATATTTGATGCAATGATCCCGGTCAGACTGCCCTCAAGCGAAAACCGGCCAAAAACGGCCAGGAGAAATACCGTCCAGAATACAAAAGGGATGCCGATTTTCAAAAAGCGCTTTTTATAGAAATCCAGAGCAAAAGAAAATCCAATTTCACGTTTTAAAACATTGCCGTAACGCATGGTAAGGCCGTAACCGGACAGAAGAATGAACACGGGTACGCAGAAACGGGAAATCTGATTGATCAGGATGCCCGCAAATGAAGCGGAAAAAAAATCATGATGTTTCTGAAATTCAACTTCCTGGCCGTACGATGCATGAATCACCATAACAGCAGAAATGGATAAAATCCTCAAAAAATCGCCAGTCAGTCGAGACATGCATTCCTCCCCGGGAAAAGCTGAATTACAAAAACCGTCAGGGCATTTTCAGAATTTTTTTCCCCGAAATGGAAACCAAACCGCAGCTTAATGTTTTTATTCAACCGAAAAGTATTTTGCTTCCGGATGCTGAAAGACAATTGCGCTTACGCTTGCTTCCGGGTCCATCGAAAATCCATCAGTAAGCTTTACCCCGAAATCTTCCGGGAGATTCATAAGTTTGAACAGCGGTTCCTGATCCGAAAGATTGGGACAGGCGGGATATCCAAACGAGAAACGCCCTCCCCTGTATTTTTTCGAGAACATTTCTTTCGGAGTCAGTTCTTCTGCATCCGGGAATCCCCACTGTCGCCGGATCTGCGAATGAAGATACTCGGCGAAGGCCTCTGCAGACTCAAGAGCAAGAGCAGACAGAGCATGACTTTTCAGATACTGCCCCTCTTCCTTCCATTTTTCCGTAATTTCTCTGATACCGATTCCAGCAGTTACAATAAAGACTGCAACATAGTCTTCAATTCCAGAACCGAGAGGAGCTGCATAATCGGAAAGACACAGGCCTTCTCCTTTCGTCTGACGCTTAAAATGGAACCGGGTTTTTTCTGTTTTTCCGTCAGAATCAAGAATTACAAGATCATCTCCGTCCGAAGCTGCGCGAAAAAACCGGTAGATGCCGTCTGTTTTCATGTATCCTTTTTCCAGTAATTCATTCTGCAGATCATAAATCAGTTTTTTCAGTTCCAGATATTTTGGATCGCTGGACGCTTCTGCCTCTGCCGTATTGCCCCTGTAGCCCAGATGCTTTTTGTAAAGCATGGCCGGATTGATCAGAGGAAATAAATCTTCAGGATTCTGATCTTTCAGCCTGTGGGATTTTAAATCCGGAGGAAGATCCGGCTTGCCATTCTGACCATAATCATAGGTAAAGATTTTTCGCTGGACGGGTTCGGTCGGCTGCTTGCTGCCTCCTGAAGATACGCCTTCCATTCCTTTTTTCCATTTTTCAATCATTTCGCTGCGTGTGCTTTCATCCATCAGTTCATTGACAAGAGAAAGACCTTCCATTGCATCGCGGGCATAAATTACCGCTCCGTCATATTTTGGTCGGATTTTATTTCTGGTAAATTGTTCGGAAAGAGCGGCTCCGCCGACAAAAATCGGCACATCAATATCTGCATCTTTTAAATCACTGGCCGTTATGATCATCTGCTCTGCAGATTTCACAAGGAGTCCGGAAAGACCGATCATATCGGGATCATGCTCTTTGCAGGCGGAGATGAGGTCCTGGGGTGGAACCTTGATGCCCATATTTACCACCTGGTATCCGTTATTGGAAAGAATGATTTCCACAAGATTTTTACCGATATCATGCACATCGCCTTTTACCGTTGCAAGAAGCATTTTTCCCCGCACAGATGTTTCGCCTTTGGTCATGAATTTTTCAAGATGAGAAACGGCGGTTTTCATGGCTTCGGCACTCTGAAGAACTTCGGCAACAATAAGCTGATTGTCGTTAAAAAGGCGCCCTACCTCAGCCATTCCTCCCATAAGGGGGCCGTTAATGATTTCAAGGGGGGGAGCTGTTTTCATTTTTTCATTGAGGTCGTCAATCAGCCCGTCAATGGAGCCTTCCAGGATACAGAGCGACAGACGTTCATCCACGCTCAGCTTTGAGCGATCTGAAGCTTCCGGCTTCGCTTCTTTTTTATCTTTAAAATAAGCGGCAAAATCTGCAAGGGCTTTTTCGTATTCGGCTTTTGTATGGAAAAGCATCGCCTCTGCAAGAGCTCTTTCATTTTCAGGAATCGAAGGATAGCGCATCAGCTTTTCCGTATTCACAATGGCATAATCCAGTCCGGCCTTAACATTATGATAGAGAAATACAGAGTTTAAAATTTCTCGGCCTGCCTGAGGAAGGCCGAAACTGACATTAGATATCCCGAGAATGGTCTTGCACTTCGGAAGTTCTTTTTTAATGGCTTCTATGCCCTTAACGGTCTGCTCGGCGCTTCCTATATACTGTTCATCGCCGGTTCCAATGGGAAAGACCAGCGCGTCAAAGATGATATCTTCCGGTTTCACGCCGTATTTATTCACAAGAAGGTTGTAGCTTTTTTTTGCTATTTCAATCTTTCGCTCAACAGAAACTCCCATCCCCTGATTCGGATCATCATCAATACATCCGACAACCACGGCAAAACCGTAATCATGATAGAGAGGGGCAATTTCTTCAAAACGATCTTCGCCATTTTCCAGATTGATGGAATTGTACAGCGCCTTACCCTGGATATGCTTGAGGCTTAGCTTTAGAACTTCGAGATCGGTCGAATCCACCATGACGGGAACGCGGATTTTTTTCAACATCAGAGGAAGGAACGCTTCCATATCGGCCCTTTCGTCTCTGTCTGGATTTTGAAGGCAGATGTCGATAATATGCGCTCCGCCACGCACCTGACGGCGTCCAACTTCAGCAGCTTCATTGTGAAGCCCTTCTGCAATCATTCGCTTAAAAGCACGAGAACCAAGTGAATTTGTTCTTTCTCCGACCAGATACGGCCTGCCCTCTTCTTCCACCACAAGAAAATCCACTCCGGAAACCCTGGTGCGGTTATCGCCTTTCGGTTTATGGGGCTTTTTGTTTTCCGCCATGTCATGGATGGCTTTGATATGGCCCGGACGTGTGCCGCAGCATCCTCCGACAACATTCAGCCAGCCATTATCGCAGAATTTTTCAAGAGCAGCCGCAAGCTGATCGGGACTTTCATTATAATTTCCGTCTTCGTCTGGAAGGCCTGCGTTGGGGAAACAGCTGATGTAAGTCGGAGCCATAGAGTCAAGGGAGCGGATATGATCGACCATCTGCTGTGGACCTGTTGCACAATTGATGCCGAATGAAAGCGGCATAAAATGCTCAAGAGAGGTCACCATGGACTCAACACCCTGCCCTGCCAGCATGGTTCCCATGGGTTCAATGGTTCCTGAAATCATATAGGGAATTACAATTCCGCTTTCCCTGCGAAGCTTTAAAATACCCAGAAGTGCGGCTTTTAAGTTCAGTGTATCCTGGGCTGTTTCCACCAGGAAAAGATCTACCCCGCCTTCCATCAGGCCTTTTGCCTGCACATAAAAGTTTTCCAGAAGTTCGTCAAAAGTTATTCCGCCGGTTACAGTAATGGCCTTAGTTGTGGGCCCCATAGAGCCTGCAACAAGTCTTGTGCGTCCTGGCCGGTCAAATTCACCTGCAGCGCTTCTTGCCAGTTCTGCAGTTTTTTTAGAGATTTCTTCGGCACGATTCCCGAGGCCGTATTCATCCAGAACAAGGGGAGTCGACCCGAAACTGCAGGTTTCAATAATATCCGCTCCCGCCTCCAGAAAGTCTCTATGGACTTTTGCAATGGCATCAGGCTTTGTAATGACAAGATATTCATTGCAGCCCGCATAATCCGCTCCTCCAAAATCCTCATCGGACAGATTCTGTGACTGCAGATTTGTTCCCATCGCACCGTCCAGAATCAAAACGCGGCTTTCAAACATTTCACGTATTTCTTTTTCGCTAAATCTTGGCATTTTTCCCTCTATTCTATACAAAACGATTCATTCCATGACAATTCGAAACATCCCGCAGCAATGGAATCATAACAAGTTCGCAATATGCAAACTTTATCGGCCGATTTTTTTCTAAATCATAGAATCGGCATAATTTTTCGTGCTATCTTTACACTTATAATCAATAAAAAAATAATAACAAACCGCAGGGGCATCCCTGCGGCGAAAAATCAGTCTTGAATTAAAATCAATATCTGTAATGATCAGACTTATACGGCCCCTCAACAGGAACTCCAATATACGCAGCCTGATCTTTCGAAAGTTTTGTCAGCTTCACTCCGATTTTTTTCAAATGAAGTTCAGCTACTTTTTCATCCAGATGTTTGGGGAGCATGTAAACTCCCAGTTCATATTTTTTATTCCACAGATCAATCTGCGCAAGCACCTGATTGGTAAAGCTGTTCGACATAACAAAGCTTGGATGTCCTGTAGCGCATCCAAGATTTACAAGCCGGCCCTCTGCAAGAAGAATGATGCAGTGTCCGTCAGGGAATGTAAATTTATCCACCTGGGGCTTAATTTCAGTCTTCTTAATTCCAGGAAAGGATTCAAGCTGAGCAACCTGAATTTCAATATCAAAGTGTCCGATGTTGCAGACAATGGATCCGTCTTTCATATTTTTCATATGATCAATTGTAATAATATCCTTATTTCCTGTTGTGGTAACAAAAATATCCGCTTTAGAAGCCCATTCATCCAGAAGAACAACTTCATAGCCTTCCATGGCAGCCTGAAGAGCGCAGATGGGGTCAATTTCTGTTATAACGACTCGGCACCCAAGGCCGCGAAGGCTCTGAGCCGAACCCTTGCCCACATCTCCGTATCCTGCAACAAGAGCGACCTTGCCTGCAATCATTGTATCTGTTGCACGCTTGATGCCGTCAACAAGCGATTCGCGGCAGCCGTACAGATTATCAAATTTTGATTTCGTTACTGAATCATTTACGTTAATCGCCGGAATTTTCAGAGTTCCTTCTTTTAAACGCTTCATCAGATAATGCACGCCTGTTGTGGTTTCTTCAGAGACGCCTTTAATTGCATCGAGCATTTCAGGGTGCTTATCATGCACGTAAGCAGTAAGGTCATGCCCGTCATCCAGAAGCATATTCGGTCCGCCTTCAGGGAACTGAAGGGTCTGCTCAATGCACCACCAGTATTCTTCTTCTGTCATGCCCTTCCAGGCGAAAACAGGAACACCGGTTTTTGCAATTGCTGCCGCTGCATGGTCCTGGGTGCTGAAAATATTGCAGCTGCTCCAGCGCACCTGCGCCCCAAGAGCGGTCAGAGTTTCAATAAGGACTGCCGTTTGAATTGTCATATGCAGAGAACCTGTAATGCGCGCTCCCTTCAAAGGCTGCTGTGATCCGTACTCTTCGCGTAAAGCCATCAGACCGGGCATTTCCTGCTCTGCAAGGATGATTTCTTCTCTTCCCCATTGTGCAAGACTGATGTCTTTTACTTTGTAATCTTCTTTTAATGTTGCTGTCATGTTTTCCTCCAAAAACAAATTCTTTTAATTAATTTATAAATATAATTAATTCATTTCAATTTTTCAAAACCTGCAATCAGCAGAGATATATCTCATCAATTGCATCCTTCGCTCCAGGACCGCACAATTCAATATTGATTCATGCAAGCGATCCCCGGTCAATTCTCCGCCGGCCGGATTTTTTCGGCCTGGATAAATATGCATTCCAGTTTTCCTTTACCCTTCCCTTTTTCCTTTTTTAAAACCCGGTAACCGCAGCTTTCCACGGCTTCACAGAGATCTCCTTCGTCAAATCCCAGATAAAAATCGGCAAAGTTATCGCGCATTTCTTCAAACTTATGCTTTTTCAGTTCAGAGATAATCAATTTCCCTGAATCAGATGTCACACGGTTTGCTTCTTTAATCGCATTGATAAAATCAGGCACATGGTGGAGCACCATGGATAAAACAGCAAGCTTCACCTCGCCATCTCGAAGAGGCAGGTGCTGGAGCGACCCAATGCGAAAATCAATATTCTTTCCGCCGAGGCTTTTTTTGGCCCGGTCCAGCATATTGTCGCTCTGGTCCAC
>Ga0224501_10003831_pt1 | contig 11861 bp, 9 predicted proteins | sample SF_Oct11_sed_USG_4_FD_169105 | JGI IMG/M metagenome (GOLD analysis project Ga0224501, IMG submission 169105) | Sediment microbial communities from San Francisco Bay, California, United States - SF_Oct11_sed_USGS_8_1 | ecosystem: Environmental > Aquatic > Marine > Sediment | place: USA... | reverse complement strand
TGATACCCGTCTAGTCGTTCATCACTCACTCTATGAAAAAACAAGAGATACGCTCTAGTTACTGGTAGACTGAATAAATGTGAAAGTGAAACCAGTTGAGACTCCCTTCATCTACTGCTCTACTCCTCCTACTGGTCTGGCACGTTTCTCAGTCAGTCAGATCACCGGACTCTGTTAGTGTCACGACTTACGTGTTAGTTTGGTGTTACTCCTACTCGTTGCTGTTGTTACTTAGTATAACGGGTAAGCAACTAACTAACTAGTAACGTCTAACTCTAGTCCAAGCCAGTAACGTAAGTGATGATTGATTTGTGACTGGACAACTGCACATACGATACATGATACTAGAACTCCAGTCTACACTCTACTGTCTACAGTACAAGTCTTAGAAGTTAATCTAGAGTTAAGACAAGTTAATCACCGACAGTTCTACTTCTAGTAGAAGTAGAAGTAGAACTGTCGGTGATTAACTTGTTATTATTCACTCACTCACTCACCCACTGAGTCACTCGCTAACAGAGAGTGAGGCTAACTAGTACTACCACTACTACTACCACCGTAGTAGTACTACTACACTAGTACTAGTACTAGTTTAGCGACCATTGATTAAATGATGGTTGACTAATGACTAGACTTCAAGTTCAAGTTCTAAGTTCTACTTCTAATCTAAGTTCTAGCTCTACTTCTTCTAGTTCTAGGTAGAACTGTTACTGTAGACTAGACTCTAGTCTAGACTATAGTAGACTCACAGTCATTCACTGACTCAGTCAGTCACTTACAAGTTACTTAGACTTGAGTTAGAACTTAGAAGTTAGTTACTTAGATTAGAATTAGATAGTCACTCACTCACTGTCACTGTCAGACTCAGAGTCAGACCATACACTACACTCTAGACCAGAGTTAAGTTACTAGTTACTGAGTGTAGTTACTAAGTCTAACTTAGTAATAAGTAATGTTACTACTTACTTCACTTGTTCAGTTGTTGTTACTGTTAGTTACGTTAGTTAGTAACTTAAGAGTTAGAGTTAGTAGTTACTAGTTACTTAGTTACAAGTTAGTAGAGAGTAGACCGTAGAGACGGACAGACTCAGAGTTAGTCGTCAACATCACTTCCATGACTATCCCCCTGACTACCTAGCAGCTCATTGACACAAAATCGAAACTCACCGGCTGTGTTCCGACTTGATGATCTCCATGGCTATAGCAATTAATAAGAAATCTAGATATTTTGTCTGGCAAAGTGAGTCTTCGGTCTAGGAGTAGGACTGATCAGTGGTCAGCTTCCCGCCATATATTTGACCTTGTCGACCCAAGCTGTTTTACTGGCTAGTTGATCATAGGATTGTTGGTAGACAGTTTGTATGTCAACGTGTACTCTACGCTCCATAACTTAGACACTGTTCATACGCTTCGCGCCATGTATAGCAACAGCGCCATCTTTATTTAGCTTAGTAACGTGGCCAATCGGAAAATAATCAGATGATCAAGATTCATCCAACGTTTCAGACCTTGCCATTTCATTGATCACGATACATATATCACTTTATAGGCGGCCTAGGCGTTAAACCCACTGCAGGTAAGCAAAGTATTGTGATAAAAGGCTGATTAGGAGGGCGAAAAGTAGTAGCACTACTTCACTGCAGACCTAACCTGGCTAGTATTACAACTTAAACTAGTTAAACTGTATTACTACCACTAGACTAGCATCAGTCAGAGATTTGAAAGCAACTTAACTTTTATAATGTAAGGTGTTATCTTAAATAAGCTCTCTGCATCTAGATCTCTGAATCTAGACTGATGCTAGTTATATGGTAGTCGGGCGGCTGTAGGGCTAAACTGGGTGATGCTAGATGGATTGCCGTCCCAAAGGGTCACTTCACTGAACTAGCTAATGTCAACCAGTGTCACTACTCACTGTGTCGACAAACTCATGATAGCGCATCACTCAAATAGTTAAAACCTGGTCAATGCTTGCTATCTATGAATACATGATTTGCTTATTTCTGTCCGATTCTACTGCACGAACCCTAGTTAATTCTTAAAAAGCACCAAAGAATAATATTGCTTCGCTCTAAATTTACATGTAACTGTGAGTGTGTGGAGAAACATGGATATCAGTATGTGTAATATGAACCTATATAATGTTAGCCAAAGTGTGTCTTGCTCTAATATTCTTCATATACATAAAACTGTTTGCAACAGAATGTCGGTGTATGATCGAGCGACCCGCCCTACAGTAAAGCCAATTGGTTCTACTGGTCTTCATGTTGGGCCAGGAAGTTACGATGTGGAGGTCACTGACAAATCAAAGATTAGATCAGGTACGTACTGAGTTTTCTCCAGAGTTAGTCAGTCTAGTGTCAATAGAGCTGGAAACAGACAGACTGTCTTCTTTTTTATTGCGCTGGTGTGCCTCCTTTTCTTGTTGCTTGAGAATCACAGCTTTAGTTTGGTGGAAAATACCATTATGAGCCTATCCTTGATGAAAAAAGCAGAAAAGAGCCTAAATTCCCTTTGAGTAGAGCTAGAAATGGAATACGTCTACAGTGCACAAACATGACACCATACACAGATGCCTTCTTCTTCATCCTGAGAAGTGGCACGAGCATAGAGTTATTCTGACTAGTGTCAGGGACATGCAGAAATTGGCCTAGTGAGTCTGACTCTGCGTTTTCCAGAGTGTGTCTTTGGGGGGGGGATACTTTCTGCTGAAACCCACGTGCCTCATTTTATACTCAAAGGTGAGCCTCATTTATTTCATATGGCACTCAAAATCTGATGAGGGTAAACCAGAGCTGGAAAACCCTGATTGTGAGCCCAGTATACCTCCATACCACTTCAACTCTGTCACAGATGTAATAGAAGAGTTATAGTCAAGATAAAGTATAAAAATCCACAAGGAATACACATTCCAACAAAACTATGTCAAGTCCATTGCATTAGCCCGAATGGGCAATAATATCTTTCACCGGGCAGCTTAGGATAAAAAATCAATAAAGTGTAAATATTATGATTGAGACCATATAAATCCTGCCGCCCGTTAGTTAGACTTGCGAAGATGTTGATACTTTATTAGATCTATTATCACATGAAAAAGAAAAAATGTTAAAATCCTAGAGCTTAGGTTCACTGACTCCCAACCTTCAAGGGCATTAACCTCCAACAGTTCAGACCCTTGTCGTACCATTGGACGAAACTAATTTCTGGAGAGCTACTGAGGCCGATGCTTGTGCAACTCTCCCTTTTCCATTCGCGCGGGTCAGGCTTCCTCGTGATGTATCTGGTCCTCTTCAAACCTGAAGGAGAGATGTTATTCATTCATGTATTTCAGGTATGCATCATTTTCCTCAATGAAAAGTAGAGAACCTCACTTTATTTATACATGTATTTCAGATGGATATGCACCATTTTCTTCTATGACAAGTAGAGACACTCACTTTAACCTACAGGATACAGCTATAGCTGCCCCAGGGCCTGGTCAATATGATAATCATCTAGTTAGAGAGCACGTCAAGGTAAGATATGTCATGGGTCATTGTATTCATGAAGACTCTGATTAGGAGCATCAGTAGTCGACCCTGCACGGGGCAAACTGTATGAAGCGTGTGGTGATGACTAAGCAACAAACCGTACACAACATATACCATGTTGCAGCCATATGTCCTGAACCTCAATTCGAGAGGCTCTTTCATATAGATGGTCAACTAGATGAAATCCCTGAAAGATTTCCTTTTGTACCAAAATCCCATTCATATTGCTGCCAAATTGAATGTTGATGCCTATGCATTTCCAGCCTGCACAGCCGTGATATTGCAATTTTTAAACCTGGCTTTGCCTTAACAGTGCTATCTATATGAGATTAATTCAATGATCCTATCTTACATATTTTGGATTTAAGATCAGCCTCAATGCTTGCATCTACACCTGAAATATGTAAAGCCAAGCTTGTGCGTACTGATGACGTCAATTCAGCGCCGTTTTCTGTTTCTGGGCATGAAATTGCAACTCCAGAATCTCTATTATTTCACAGGGCGGATCCACAATGGCAAATCGCTCTCATCGATTCTCTGAACCGGAGACGTTTGTACCTGGGCCTGGAGCTTATGATATTAAATCATTGGAAGTTACAGGCATGGGTAAAAGAGCCAATAATGAAAGCAGGGTAAGTTACTAAAGCTCTTTGCTAACCTAGTATTGTTTTCCCGATTTAAGGCGAAGTCTTGTGTTCGACTATCTGGTTTATGATGTGGATGAGCGATCAAACCGGGAAAAATTTGACGAACTTTTTCATTTCTATTTATTTCTTTTAAAGTTTAAAACTTTGGTGCAGAATATGACTATGCATTGCAGCCGAGGTTAGTTATTGTTCGCAAACCTGAAGCGCCCTCCATCCCGACTCCTGGTCAGGCATATGGATTTGAGGAGAATGAGGATGGCACATTGAGACGACAGGAACCACCGGACAGAGACAGATCTATTGGTCCGGCCTATTACAATGCGGATAAGGTATGGGGGGGGGCGGCGCGGCGGCACAGTAATGTCAAAAGCTGACAACTCTCACAACACCTTAACCAAAATATCTTCTATAAGCATGAGAGGATAACTCTTATGACTTTCACAATCGACTGGTTCATAGGGCATAATCACTATAAATACTTTTCTTCTTCCTTTGTCTTTCCTGACAGATGTCAGGTATCGTGTAGAAATTAGCTCAGAAACTTTTACTTTCTCCTTCATGAATCAACAAATGGAAATGGAATCGGAAGCAACACCAGTTGTCAGAGACTAGGAGTCCGGTGGCTCCCGCGCGGAAGAAGAGTATTACGGGTGGGACATGAAGTCAACACAGATAACCCCCACCCAGGCAGTATTTACTCTGCATTAGAAGGTAACTTCAGATACTTGTCGTTTCAGCCGAGAACTAAAGTAACAGAGACGTATAAAGGAGTACACTGGGGTAAATACTCCAACAAAAGAACAGACTTTGGTGGGAAAGAGGGTCCTGGACCTGGAGAGTATAATCCCACTGGATCAAATGGCTCAAGGGCAGAGCATCAACATATACGCGATGAGGACAGGAAGAAATATGATGCCCGTATACCTCGTTATCATGAGTGGGTCGTCAAGGAGGAAGAGAAAAAGGTACTGGGAAAACAAGAGAAGATGAGCGTTAATTGTTAATATGAACTTTTGGTCATCCCATTTAGTGAACACTTCTAGATTTATGGAGCGGTCAGAATTATAAATAATGTGAGGGGCTCCCGCCACTGAGCTATCCCACTATCCCTGCTCTCTCTCCTTCGTAATTAGCATTGGTTAATCACGATGAATGTGTTGACTCATAAGATAATGGCCATTGCACTCTTGTAGTCTGTACCTGGGCCTGGTCGTTATGACATTCGAAGTAACTTTGACCCTGAACTGAAAAAGGTTAACCAGGATGGTCTTGAGGTCGAGCATCCACCATTTTTGGCTCAATCACGACGGTTTGACTCGATAAAGTCAGCTGTACCAGCACCAGGAACATACAATGATCCTCGCACAGCATTGAGCTCATTGAAGAAAATAACTGGATTAAAGAGAAGTCCATTCGGGCAGACATCAGTACGCTTTACACAGACACACCATGTTCGAAAAACACCAGGTAGATAATATTAGTAATTCTGGTCCATGATTCATCGCTTATTGTTCTTACGACATCTATACTTTTTATGATCACTTTTGCAGTAAACAGATACATAAAAAGTGTTAACTTTGACACATTGTTTTAGCAATGTTTTGACTGGAACTCATATCCTTCACTTATGAGTTTGACACCGTCTATTTGACATGATAATATATTTTAGAGTGCTGCAATTTCCTCAACTATATGATTCATATTGTTTTCTCTTGTTTAGGCCCTGGAGCTTACAATCAGACTGGTTTAGGCCAGGAAAGTATGAAGAAAGCTTATATTGAGAGCACAAGGCGAGGAGTGTTTGGTACGACTTCAGCCCGAATTAATCCACAAGTAAAACGAGATGACTACTATCTACCCGGCCCCGCTCACTACACTGTGAAGGAAGCGGTGAAAGTCGGTGAACCTAAACACAGCCAACCAATGGGAGTTTTCTCCTCACTCACAAATAGAATCCCTGAAGATGTTGAAGCTAAGGTAAGGAACTAGCGAGATACTTGGTATTTCTCATCCCTAGTCTCTGTACGCTTCAAGATCTACCCATATGGTGAGCCCTCTTCCACAGATAGTAGGATAGCTGAGAAACTTGAGTACTTTATATCCTGAATTCAAGCCCTGGGCATGCTGCCACCCCTATGGTATAGGGTCGTCAGAACAAGCCTCGGGCTTAGGAGATCCAATACCGGGATAGCTCAGTGACTTGAGTGCTCGGCTTGAGAATTATTATCTCAGGTTCAAGCCATAGCTATGTTTTGAACTCTCACTGTGAGTAAAACCTCCACACATGGTTTCTAGCTTGTACCATTCCAAAACAAGCCTCAGGCTTAGAAGGTCCACCAAATAAGATGGCCAAGTTTCCATGTAGCGTCAAAAAGAAGTTTTATGAAGATTGCCAATCCTAATCATCCCGTCAACAAATAGACTAACTTGTAAACGAATGAATACAATTGTAAATCAAATGTTTAAACTGGAAAATTATGACAACTACAACAGTAAACGCAGTTGTCCTATCTATCAGCCACAGCCGTTTTCCCTGTTGCGGACTAGCTCGGTTGCACATACAGGGATACATTTATCCACCAGCTGTTGAAATGCTGGTGGTGTAAAGCATCGTATTCAAGCCTGATTACATCCAATCCATGTATCGAGTTCCCAGCCATGGCTCCCATTTCTACAGATAACATTCAATAGCTTTAGGATTGCCATAACAGAAATACCGCAAGTGTCATACTAGACGAATAAATCTGACGCACCCCAGCCCATAAACCGACAAAGAACAACTGTTTCCAGCTGCCAGTGTAGGTTCCGCTGCATAATGTCAGAACTACATTGACGTGAGCAAAATCCTGTGTTGATTATTATTATTATTATATGTCCTGGGTCACTGAGGGAATGGTTTATTGAATAACTTTTCGACCAATGCGGTAGTGTTTGACAAGATGTGTACACGATCCAGGCACCTGAGGATGCACCGGCCTCAATCTGAACCAGCCATAACCCTCTTCCCAACCCCCAAATTCCTAACCCCCAACCATTTTGTGAAGTCTGGTCCTCTTTGAGAACCAAGGACGAACATGATAAGGATTTTGACAGAATTCTGACAAAACCCTGATAGTCTGTCAGGGGCAGTAAAAGAGTCATGTGTCATAACATAGCTGCAAAATGAAACATGTAGGGTCAAGCTGACATAGGTATAAGCTTATCACACACACTCAGACATAAAGTCTCAGTTTTATCAGCTTTCAATTCCAGCATTAGGCGGCGAGTCCCTTTGTGACTTGATAGATAAGTTAGATACCTTAACGAATTGGCATCAGTAGCCGCATGTTACTATTACATAACGTTATGTTGTTGACAGTGATACCTCATATATCAATTGTTTCCTGTGTCATAGACAGTCTGGAGCGTAGCTTTGCTATCTCGAAGCACATATCAAGCAGCTAACTATGGGGGTAGAGATGATGGAACCTTGAAACACATACTGTAACTATCAGGGCATGGGCTATAAGGCTGATGATGACTGATACCTAACGTGAAATATTAAGTAGAATTTCTACATGCGAATTTGTATAGGTTTTTTTGTGTAGGTTAGCACCAGTTTACTCTGGCCTTATAAATGTTGAAACTGGCTGTATTGTATGGCTTGAGATGTGACAGAGTTTGTGCACATATGCATTGAGTATAATATCGATCGTATTGGGAGGTCAGAAATGTCAGCCAGTCGATGAGTTACCAAGTTCAACACAATTCAGACACTCTTGGCTCACTTATTCTTTTTGATAGGTTCATCAGTATACACCACAAAAAGCTTGTCTGTCAAGTAGTACAGATTATACTAAGCATTCATCTCTTGACTTATGTTAGCTATAACGTAGGCTGGGAGACTCTAGCATATAAAAAACTACCCTCCATAGTGTAAACACAGGTCAATTGTTGACTGTACAGCTTTAGCTTGAAAGCTTCAACAGTTTATGGTCTAAGAGGCTTACAAAAACTGACGACTGACTTAATTATGCTCAAGTAGCAGCGGGCGGCGTCATCATGCTCCATATGGCCCGACGGTTTGATAGGCAGAATGGCCATGCACTGACTAATACTTAAAAAACAAAGAAAAACCCTTTGTGGGTATGGAAATGAGTAACTTCGTGTATACGATGTCAACACTGATATGACTAAAAATGTATCCGATAAAGCAGTGGCTGTTTGCTTGTCCTCATTCACCTCTCTGTCTTATACTTTACCCACACCTTTTTCTCTCCCTGGTATGATATTGGTTATTTTACTGAAAGCAGTACCGAACATAGTTTTTCCTTGGCATTTGTATATAAAAAGGGCCGAATAGGAGGCACTGGGAATTGGGACTTGAAATGCGTGCATGACAATATCACCCCCAAGTGTGGATGGAGAAGTTTATAGCTTGCTGTCAAATTGGGCCATAATTATGCTTGATGCAAAGTCTCTTCTTCAACCATAGAGAAGATAAAGTAAAACAATATAGTATTGTGTTATGGTTGAAGAAAAACCTGGTATTTGTTACAGACAATGCCACCACCCGGAGCGTATGACGTTGATAATTCCTACAAGAAGTCTCAGCTGAAGAAGGAGCCTGCGCATGCCCGTAATGAGCAGGCTACTAAGAGGAGAGAGGCTTTTGCCTCCTCATCAGACCGATTTGCTCTTCCCAGAGATCAGGCTATTAAGCGACCCGATCCCGTTAATCCAGGTAAGTTATATTTTAGGATGTGACACAGCGACTCATCGGTTAGCTCACTCTTAATAAACTTAATAACTTAAAAACCATCTTTTGTTGATGGAACCAATAAGTAACTAAACACAAAGGTTTACACGGTCTGTGACTATGCGTTTATTTTCATGAGAATATGGGGTATAATTAAACTGGGTTGGTAGTGGATTTAACAAAGGTTCATTTGACACTAAACAGTGATCACCCAATGAGACAAGCCATGCGGTATTGGGTGTCCGAAACCGGCCCTATGTTATGCATGATAAAAATAGATGCCACACTTTTGTGCCTTTGTTTTAACCTTTAATTGGTCTGAAATGGAACAGGAGAAGATCGTATACTCGGTTGTTAGCAATCGAACCTCTTGTTTATCATATACAGAAGCTGCGAGTTACACCACCATGGTTTTGTTTTAATCTTGTATTGTTTATGTCAGCTTTTGTGCATAGCAGTCACAATGGGAGTCAGAAAGATTGCAAAATCTATGGCTCGCATCAAATTAACCTGTCACTGTATGAATTGGAAAGGGATAGGGGGTTAACTCAGCAACTAGATCGCTCGGCTCAAGATCGCAAGACCCTTTAGTATAGGTTTAAGCTCTGGCCATGCCGGCTTCAATTGTCAGTGTGATCTCCACATAAGTCCTAGTCTCAGGCTTAGAAGGTCCACCTCAAAGAGTGGCCAAGTGTCAGCATAGAACAAAATCACATAATGTACTAAACCGAATCACATCAGACTTGTGGTAGAAACCAGCACAGACTATATAGATCAAACCTTTCCTCAGTATCTGGGAGGTTACGCGGTGATCCCCCTTCTATTATAAAATCCCGTCCAACTGGCTTGTATATGATGAGACTGCTTTGTTTGGATATGAATAGCAATAAGGGGCTTCATGCCGACAGTTTGGGGCTCATATTGCAGAACACACAAGCATTATGATTAGGGAAAAAAAATTCGGCAAACAAATGAGGATAAATTATCATAAGTTGTAGTATAAGCTAGGGTTTGTGAGGTTGATTCTGTATATACATGCAGGATTCGGTTTAAACGTCCCTGGATATACTCACTGATGCACAGAGGACATGTGCATATGCCCTGATTTTCAACAGTCTCTGGTCGACATGAATTAATTAAACATCGCAATTAAACAAATTATTTTCTCAAATTTTTGAAACGATCATCAATGTAGACCGAAATCAACATAAAAGAAATATTTCTATATGCCTTATTTAGACCCGGTGCCCCTAATTACCTGTTTACTAGATAAGCATCATTCTTTGTATAAATGTAGTCTGAATCAGTCTGAGTCATGTCCAGTGCTGAACTATTAGCCTTAAGAATCTGACATGCGAGGCTCTATTCCCTTGGTGAATAATTTGGTGGTGCAGATGGCTATCTTAAGTTAGTTGAAAGAATTAACCATGCCAACTTGTTAATAAGTAACTCTAATAGTACTGTAATAATGCTTTTATCGTCCATTGATCTGAAGCTACTGCTAATAATTGTAAAGTTATAAAGAGTTGTATACTATATTTCATCCAGCGACGCTTTGAAGTTTCTCTTAATGAATTTTCAAATTTATATCATCATGAGAGTGCAGTACTATGGCCCAGTCACTTCATACCTATAAGGATTCCCTCTCAAAAGGAGGTACCAATCAGCTTTAACCGCAAATGCTTTTAGTTCGATGGGTGATATATTTTTCTAGGGGAATAAGGTTTTCTTGTGAGCCATTGGGCACAATGTTCACCATCAGAGTCTGCAAATGCATCATCGGTTTTCAGTCATTATAGTCCATCTACCAGGCTCATCCATTCAGTCTCGTAGCTTGTGCTTCGCACTTGGTCAGCGAGTGCTCTGGTGGAGCTGACCCTGGGCATATTCAACTTTCACCATGCCAACCCTGTTCGGGTAGCAACTTCATTGCACGGTATAGTCATAATAAATGATAGATATGTAGCCTTCAAGGCCCATCCGCCCTATAGTCCTGGCGAACTTGTTTGTCTGCTCGTTGTTTATCTGTCCTTACAAATCTCGTTTGTCAGTTTGCAGACAGATTTATTGAACCGCAAAGTGGAAGGTTGGAAGTCGAGGGCCAGATAAGGCTTGGGGTTGGTGGGTGAGACGGCTGCTCCTTGGCGCAATTACTAACCTCTATCTACGATTGAGTACCGTCCTACTGCCTTATCTGCTGTCTTGTGATTTTTGAAATCAGATATCTATAAGCGAATAAGTGCAAGAAACAAACAAATCTATTCATGATTTCGTGATCTTCAAACCAGAACACTGTCGTAATTCTTTTTAACTAAGTAGTTTATGGTCAAACCAGATCAGTCCTCACAAATTAACAACCACACGCTGATATCAGATTTAGAAGTATCAGGAGACCCTCTAATGTAGTACTCAAAGGCACCTGCCTCAAATGCCACGAAATTTATCTTTACTGTTGACTTCATGGATTACTGGGGACAAAACAACGGAAATTACAAGCATAAAAATAAAACTGTGCCCGTGGTGTTAATCTATGCCCACTCAAGTATGCAATCGGTCACTATATGAACTGGACTAGTATATGTATTGCCCTTCGTGATATCGGGCTCATTACGTGTATAACACTGAGGTTGTGTGCGCCCGAACCTTTAGGTTCAAGCGGTTCATGATTTGAATCTCTGTACTGTAAGTACTGTAAGGACAATTCAATTTTGAGCCATGGATGAACAAGCAAGAGGTTCTTCCTTCTATAAAAATCAGAACCCGCCTTTTGAGGATTGTAGATTTGTCCCCTCCCTTCCCCGTAAAAATCACCCTGTTCATCATCCTGTTAAGTATGATGATTGATTGCAGGGCCAGCAGCCTATGACCCGAAAGTGGAGGCCATGCAGAAGAAGGGAGGAAAAATGGTGGTGAAAGAGAAAAGATTTAGGCAACCCAAGAGTGAAG
>Ga0224501_10003830_pt1 | contig 11864 bp, 6 predicted proteins | sample SF_Oct11_sed_USG_4_FD_169105 | JGI IMG/M metagenome (GOLD analysis project Ga0224501, IMG submission 169105) | Sediment microbial communities from San Francisco Bay, California, United States - SF_Oct11_sed_USGS_8_1 | ecosystem: Environmental > Aquatic > Marine > Sediment | place: USA... | reverse complement strand
TCCACTATTGAGGAACGTACAATTGCACTAGCCAACCTCATGCGTGGTCATGTCTAAGCAGTTTTGCCTGATAGACTAGTTTCTTGCGTAAAACCAGAGTTTACACGTGAATCTGAAGGCATCGACCTAAAAAAGTGCTCTAGGACTTCAGTCTGTGGTGTAAAGCTTGCTTTGCTATCATTTAGTTGTTTGTCACCTACATCCGCTTTAGACCCTGGACTAAAAATCCAGTCGCGATTCCAAACGGATATACAGAACCCCCATATCTATGGTAGACAAGTATCAGTCAACCAAGGCAAGAACTGTTGAAGCTCGTCTTCATGAGTATAACCGCTGCAGTACGTGCAACAAAATGTTATGGGAATGCTCAGAGAAGATAACTCATTTAGTCTACACTGATCCAGGTGACTTGACTTTGTGGTGTATTGTGCCAGAAAGTCAAGCCACCCAGCTGAGCTAGGCCAGATACAGGTCTCTGAACCCGCCTAATGATGCGTTGCTGTCATGGCTGCATTTTATGAGCAGACTAACTGATCATTTACAGCTGATATAGACAGGCTTTTGGCAATTCTATTTTTAAGGCGAAATAAACTTGATTTGCTGGATATTTTCCGCATGAGAGAAGCTGGCTAAAATCAGTAGCGTCGCACCCTGTTGTTAAGTTGAGATTCATTATAGTGAGCATCAACCAAAACGACAGTTAACCTCAGTTCTATTTGGAACATCTGAATTTATCATGTAATCATAGTGAAGTACCTGTATTACATCTTATTCCATCCTGAGATCAAATCCAAGCAGACAGGTTTGTTGGCCATGTCTCTACATTGTGTAATGTGAGCAGCGTTTTAGAAGATATAGGTGCGCCCCATAGGGATTTCATTAATTTAAGATAGATGTCAATCCAACACTATGGTATATACTTGGGCACCACTTAACCCCCCCCCCATTTAATTGAGTTAGTACAGCTGCATTTATAAGGGGGAAGCAACCATTTCTCACCCAGAAGACTCTGTGGGTTTTGGCCTAATTGAACGCACCTAAACAGTGGTGCTTCTTTTATTTTTTTTCTTGGATGGTTGTGATAAATAATAAGAATATTATGACAATGTATACAAGTTCCAAAATAGAAATAATCTGAAAGCACAGAATGTACAGTTACGACATATACCTGGTAAGTCTATATAGCCGAGAGAATGAATAATTGGCTATAATACAGTCACAACCTCCGGATATGACCCTTGGGTATATTACGCCAGAGCCCTTCAGGGCTCTATATTAGGTAATGGATTGAGTTGCATGCCGATCTAAAAAAGCACCGAATATGATATTTGCAATGCACAAAGTCATTTAGGCAATCTAGGGAAGTTAAGTTCAGCAGTTCATGGTTTTCATTGGTCACGAATGGGTAATTTTCACGTCTCTGTTTCATTAAAGGTTATCACGACATCGATTGGTTCGACTGACTCACTGGGTTCTGTTTCAGTAACATTAGTAAATGAAGGGTTGTCCACCCCTGGCGGTATATCAACCCCGACAGAGCTGGACTGCAGATGATCAGCAGTTAGTAATTGAACACAAGATGATGTGAGATTGTTGTCTGCTTGTGTCTGGCTGTTATTCAGTAAGTCCAGTGCAGGGCGACTAGAGGGACGCAGACGATATGTAGGTGGGTTTGAGCGCGGAGTCGTCTCATCTCGTGGAAATATGATATGGATCCCTGGTCGCTCAGTCGCTCGATATGACTTATATGAAGGAGGCGGGGAACTCGGCATACAGTCCGCGACTCTGTCGTGTAGCGAGTTTTGATAGTCCAGCATGGCGGTGGCGTATGACGGCGGAGGTCTTCGATGGCGAAATTCCGGATAAAGCATTCCTACAACAGCAATATCAGCGATGATTTGTTATGGTTCTACAAGAGTACTTGATCATCTCATTTAACAGACCTCGTAAGCCGGGGATTTGTGTGGGTGGTAGGAGAATGGCATTATGTGAGGCGTTCACACTCCTAGTAGGAGCTCAGCATAACCAGGGCTTAAACCGTTGATTTTTCGACCTTGAACCCAGTGTTCCTGCCCTTCACCAATCCCGCCGCTATCACGCATCAGGCAACTCTGATGTTCTCTTGTCTACATCACATTGAACTCAAAGTCATTTGATTGTATCTATCTCCTTAATACAAGAGTGCAGTGGACTTGAAAACCCTTAAAAGGAGACAATTGAACAATCATTATCCATTGTACTTCCATATGCGTCAGTAGATTCAAAAGAGTCCACCAAAGATTTTGGCCAGACATTATACTACATCTGTTATCAGCACTGCATGAAATTCTAGCAGACCACCAAGGTTTTGTTTGAGAACTGGGGTCCAAAGAACACCTTCAACATCACCACATAGTGAGGTATATCGATAGCTTGGTATGGAATAACTTACTCAATCAGTACTAGTACTAGTGAACTCATCATGATTTCATTTGAACTGTTTTCGCATTGTCCAGTTGATATAATTGGGTTAGACATGCACAACATGTTAGTGTCGTCCAAGCGTGATGCATGTAAGTGTATGACCTCATGTTTCGAGTGGGTTGAGCTAATGCAGCAGCTGTTTATAGTGATGAGAAGTATAACGGTCTCACTCTTCACTCTCATATAGCGAAATGATACAGATTCCTAAACTGGGTTTCATAGAGGAAAGTGCTTCCTTCTCGACAGAGCATGGTTAGATACCAAGAATTACAGTGAATAGAATATTAGTTAAATATGTGAAAACTGCAAAAAAAGCAATTTTGGGCATGTAAATTTAAGCTTTTTTCATGTACTTCTGGGAACCAACAGCCATTTTCGAGGTGGGATAATAATCCGCTGCTGAAATACAGCGAATGATGAAGTCGTTGCCTGGCAGGGTTGGCATAGTAGAAGCTGACTATGCCCCGAGCCAGCTTGCAGCTTCACTCTACCAGAGTACACGTCGATTCAGTGAAGCACGAGCTACAAGACTGAACGGATAGTCCTGGGATAACGAGGATAAAAAATGGGACATGCTCTTACCTCCAAGCCAGTAAAGTCGTTCGCGTCTTCGCCTTCCTCTTCGACTTATAGTTGAGTAAGCTCCGAGTCCAAACAGCATATGGCAAGGTTCGTGATCCTGTGGAGTGCACTTCCAACCGACAAGAACTACCGCCAGCAGCATGATACCCAAACCTGCAACGCAAGGGAACTAAGTCACACCGAGACGCAGACTTCCATAGAGTTCTGCTGGCAGGAATCCCGAGACTTCCCTAACTCTAACCCAGCAGAAGAAGAAGGTTCAAGGTGAAGCGCCATTTTATGTGGAAGATTTCGGGTACTTTTCCACATTTAGCTGATGAATAGGCATACTTGTTTTGGGCAAAAATATGCCTCAATTTCAAGACGATGTAGAACAGTCCGAGGTTTAAGCCATAGAGTTATCCTTCCCTCTATGGTTTAGGCCAACTAAAGATGTCTAAAGTTGACCTTGCATTGTCAATCAACAGTCAGGGCAGGAAAGGCAACCTGACACATGACCTACAGTTGTCTCAACTGGCCATATATACGCGCAGGGAATGATCGGTGAAAAATCTGCATTTTAAATAAGGTAAATGTCTGTGAGCTTGATACTGGCTATGAAAGGATTGGATCAGGAAAACATGTGACTGTTACATGTTGCCCAAGAACAAGCCTTTTCGACTTTTGGCTGGCAAGTTGTCAATCATGCCAGGGGCACTAGAATTGGTTGCCAAAACAAAAATATAGGAATGACATTTGAATCTGGTCAGACGTATTCGTAGATCATAGATCAGATATTCATGAGATAGCTTGTGAATACGCAATAGAGTTCAGGGTGATCTTACTCTGAAATAGAAAGATCCTCCTATCAGACCATTTCCACACTCCAACCACAACAAACTTGTTTTGTATGCACTTTAATGTATGCAGAGGGGTGGCATAAGTCTTGAAATGATGATGGATGAGACTAGGCAACAATAGAGCTTAGTCGTGAAGGTGTGAGTGATTTTACTAAAACCAAGAATCAAGTGCTAGGCATCCCAACCATGTTATTACGGTTATAACTGCAGTCCACCGATTTGCTGGGTGTTCAACCACTGAGCCGTGAGGAGATTTTAGTTTGGGGGTAGATTACTGAGATGATTTCACATAAACCATAGAGTAAGTATGCTATGGCATAAACAGTCTATTTCCAAAGAGGTTATCAAACCGTGATAGAGAGATTACTGAGTAGTAATCTCCAGAGGAAGTAATGGTTTTTCACTGAAATTACACATCAAGTAGTATGGGAGTAACTTTGTGAGGGGAAAAACTGTTATGACAATCAAGTCTGCAGCCAAAATGAAAACATCCTATAAGCAGAAAAAAGTGTGGGTCAAAAAACAGTGACGCAGGTTGCTATTTTGTATGAAGACTGTCCCTTTTCCACCCGGTCCTATTAAACACTCCAAATCTCTCCAAACCCTTCCCTCATCAAATTCAGATGTTCTAATCTTTACTCGAACCCTTCCATTGGCTCCCTATAGAGCTATAAAACACAGGCAACAGGCTCCTGCTCCCTTATGACATGGCAGTACCGTTGAGTCGAGCCTATGTACATTTAGTCGAGTTAGCATTTCAATAGATCAGCTACGCCAGAATCCCAGGGGCCTGGGTACATTGTACTAAATAGATCCAGTAATAAGAGGAAAGCGGTAGCAAGATTTCACTTGAGAGACTAAAGCAGATAGAATACTACACCGAGCAGCGCATGTACATACATGTAAAACTGTTGCACTGATAAAAATCCAAAAAAAACAAGCCTTATCTTTCATGACAGCAATACAAGATCCCTACTAAAATAGGTAGACTACCGTATAACTAACTATCAGTGGTCAAGAGTATTGATCAGGCAAATAGGTTATGTCTCATTAGACTATGAAAATTGGAGATTGGATAGATCAATTTTGACCAGTGTGAACTAAGGACTTCGAAGGTTATTAAGCTGTACAGTAGTTCTAAAGTGTTAGGTCAGCAGTTCTGGTAGAGAGATAATCGCTCTGCAAACACCTAGCCTTGCTATCCTCACTGACACATGAGACAGCACGTGTGTTTCGCATTCAGTCCCGTTGTTGCATGGATTTTAACGGACGAACGGGTCAGTGATCATTTCTAGGACCGTTTAGAGGAACCGAGAAATGGGAATTGGAGGAAATGGGTTTTAAATGACTGGCTATAACCAGTATTTGATGCAGTGTGTGAGTAGCGGTAGAGGATACTATTATTTCTGTTCCTTTGACGTTTTCAATGCAAACAAAACATAAGTCTTCAAGATACTATTACACAACTAGGCTTATGGGTTCATAGCGTAGACAGTCAGATACGTAGACAGTCAGCTATCTGCTATAGTATTGTTGCCCTAGGTTAGTAGTGATCACAACTCCATTAGCTCAGTTGCTGACTGGTTACTTTGTAATCTACGAGGTAATTACAGTATTGGCAGACTATTGCTAGTACAGTGTCCATTCTTTATTCGTATAGGCGCGTTCGTGCCAGCAATGAATTAACAGTTCAGTAAACTTGGGTGGAACAACACAGATTGTGTCACAGCAAATCCTCATCAAAACAAGCCTACATGGACATGGTTTCAGCCACTGCTTTGGGCGAAAATGCAGATTGTGATTGGTGGAACTGTGCTAGTCGTTGGTTTGATACATGGTCTGTGGTTTTGATACCACAAAATTAATTTGAGGTTTCACGGGCTACCAAATCGCTTAAACTGCGCACCTGCTGTCATGTGTTGACAGTGCTACAGAGGTATAGATCACAAGGAGTTTTGACTCTTGGGAGACTGCACAATATGAGAAGTAAACGCCTAAAGGTGGTAGTTGAATTTTTGCTCTAGCTTCAAAAATGTCATTTAAAAAATAAAGTGTAGCCCATCTCGAGAAGTCCTGCAGTTCGAGATTGAAGCCATAAAAAGGTCCAAATATGCCCATTAGCAAGCTTATCAGACTGGATTGAAAATAAAACTGAAGTAAAACTAATGGTGACTTACCAACGAACATGAGAGCCAGAGTGAGGAAGCTGTTACCAGGGGATCTTAGTACTCCGAGCACCACGCCTATCAGTATACACGCCACCCCTACACTAGCCAGGAAGATGAGCACCTTTCTGAACTCCAGGCACATTGACATACAGATTTTACAGCCAAGCAAGCTACAGCACGGTTTCAGCGGTCCGTCATCTTGCTGTTGCTGTGTGTAATGTCGACGCCGCCGATTTCTGTGGCGATTACGTCTGCCATGACGACGTCGACGGCGTGATGACTGAACGTAAAACGGAGTTGGCAGACATTCTGTCGGTTCTGGAAGGCGACACATGTTCTGATAGGAACACAGATCTGTCTGTGGCTGACATGATGACATGTGAAGGGGCGTAATGGTATATCCTGGCACACCAAGGGAGGCCTCGTGATAGTCGGGCACAGCGGGTGCGTCATAATCTGGAGCCGGGTCAGTTTCACATGGGACTAGTTCTACCGTACTACTACAATCTCTCAGACTGCTAGTACACTGATCGGTCATTGTTTCCCTTTCATTTTTGGGACTTGCTGGCGCTGATTGTGGAGATGGATTCTCAGTCTCGTTCGTAATTCCTTGCTCCAATTCTCTGACTGGGATCGCGGTTATGTTATAAGTCGGGGCTGATCTGTCTAATCTTTCCTGATAAGATGTTACGGTGGTGTCATCACTCCGCGTCCTAGTTACTCTACGCACTCTACTAGGTGGAAGACGACGTATCACTCCACCCGATTGGCGGCGTCCTCTGTGTGGACGACGTAGCCCGACGAGGGGTGGCCGGGATAATTCTGGCGTTCTTGCAGGCATCGGGGCCACCATAAACCATTTAGTTAAGTGATTGTTGAGTCTTGTTCTGTAAAGAGATTATAACTATTTAGATAGTGACTGGTTAGGGTGCCGAGTGGACAGCCGAGTGGACAGCCAGCCTAGTTGTCTAGAGATTAGCCTCTGGGAAGTGTTAAACTAGCAGAATCAATACAGAAAATGTTGAAAGATTTGAAGATAAGACTAGTTTAGGAAGAGAGCGAATCAATGTTATAATCTAGTCACACTGATTGTGCGGCTAAAACGCAGCAGAATCCTAGTCGCTACTGCATTATTTAGAATAAAGTGATGACATCACAAAGGGAATAAAGGACACATGATTATGCAGAAAGCTAATGAAATTTGTACGAAAATGAAGCCACTTATGGAATTAAGGCATTGATGACAGATTAACAGTTTCACGGACATGAGCGAATTAAGATAACTAGCATGGTCGGATCCTGACCATGAAAACTCTACCAACCCTAACTCCCATAAGCATAACCAGGTTTAATTACTGGTTCATTAAAAACCGTTGGGAACCGTGGGATTCCAAATCACTAGTACTGAGCGAACAGCAGATTGGACAATAGCGCGATCTAAAGTAAGTTATGGTATATGAAAATGAACAGGTCCCGATTACAATACCAACGAAAGGTAATGAATGACATAGATCACGCGAGAGAGAAAGAGAACTGTTGAACTTGGTTGTACCTCAACTACCCAACAAATGCGCAACCAAGTAGAGTTCAGATGGCGCATCACCCTAGCCCGAAGCACCAAGCAATAATCAAGTGTGAGATTGAATGGAAATTATCAATTTGATAGATTAATATTGACCATTGCGTCTATCCAAGGCCGCACATAGCCCAGAGTCTCAGACGGTTCATAAATCGCGAGTGTCCACAATCAACATTATGCTATCCATTATGTTACTCTACATGGCTTGATTGAATCCATCGCGGGTGACAGGCAGTGATTGATTTGGCATTTCTCAGATTGTGTATTAGCTGTCTGGTTGGCACGAGGCTAAGTCAACAACTGGATTTCATGATTGAAATTCAGCAACACCGAATTTTAGGCCTAAACTCATAATTGCATACAGGCTGACTATTAATTGAGATATGAATAAAATCACACAATGACCAGAGATTGAAAGGGTTTGTACTGTATTCTGTGTTGTTACCAGAGTAACACCAGTTGTGTAGTAACCAATATTTACATGTACACCTTGGTGTAGCACATGTCAACAGCAGTCCTAGAGACCCATCACTATCTAATATACAGTACTAAATCGTATGTGCGGCACCTATACATTATGATCCAAGTTGCGGATAGCTGAGTTAATTGACTGATACTGATGGTACAACGCGAATCGTGCATGGCACTCCAGTTGGTATAACTTTAGGTATAACTAATCACACTAGGCATGGCTGATGATAGGGTGATAATACACTGTTGACTGTTGTGCAGTGACTGTACAGTGTACAGCCCAATTCTACATTATTAGACTTGGACAGGCTGATCTACCTCAGTCCAGGGACCACGCCTTACCTGAAGACCTCTTCAGTCGATTATAATGGTGATGGTTCAGCTCAGCGGTCGTAGGTTTAACGCAATCTCTGGCTCAGTGGCTATGCTTTGAAGTCGACTCGACGTATTGACTGTAGTGCATGGACTACACGCGAATCTTTCCATTCTAAATGCCATCGATATCACGTGATATTGTTTTCCAGCACAGCGCGGGTAGACCTAACTTTTGGATCTCGGGATCTAGCACAATAATGTGTGTTATGACGAATAGACCGACCCAATGTCCTAGAAACAATCAGCTTTTAAGTTATTTGTAGCTCAACCAATTTTGGCATTTTCATTCCATTGCCGAAACACACATGAGCTAAATTGAATGTGGAGCGGACTGGTAGTACTCCAAAACAACTCCGTGGCTAATATTAATGCAGTAGTTATATACCAAACTTATGGCATCCCTCAATTTATTACCATGAAGCATTGGTTTAGGTTGTTTTGTACTGACTGCCAATTACAGACTTGTTTGAGTAATATTTTTGTTTCATTTCAGTTTCACAGTAGACTACTGTGAAACTGAAATGAAACAAAAATATTACTCAAATAAGTCTGTAAGTGTAATTGGCGGTCGGTACAAAACAACCTAAACCAATGCTTCATGGTAAGTAGTGTCAGTGTGACTGTGAGTGTCACTGTGACCCACTGACTGTGAGTGTGACTGAGTGTCGCATATGACATGTCACTGAGTGAATGACGTCTGACTGAGTGAGTGACTGACTCACGTCATTGAGCGTTGCTCACTTGTCACTTACTGTTGTAGTTCAATGATACATTGTGATTGTCATTGTAATTGTCGATAACCGATTGTGATGGTTTCGCTCTATCACTATCACTATGACTATTCAGGGCAGTGTCAATCTGTGAGTCTTTCAGCGTCAGTGTGAGTGTCACTCTCCGTCGTTGCCAGTCTGCTTTGCCAGTCACTCAGTCAGTGTGTGCATTACAATCAATTGTCAAATCAATGCTTTGTATTTTGAATGATCATCATGATTGTTGCACTGAGTTTTTGCTAGTATTAATTTACCTACTTTACTAGTCATATGAATGATATGTACTACTTCTTCTGCCACTTGTCAAAACTGACTGACTATGTATGACTACGAGTTGGATGGTGAGGCAGATTCACTGTGTTGCTGTTAGTTATTTAGTAACAGTGTTAAATTAGAAATTCTAGAGTCTGTCAGCCATGTCTCACACATACTCCCTTCACAGACAATATGCAGTAATAACAGCGAGCGCCGTAGTTCCCAGTGCTACACGAGACTGGCGTCCGATCTCAACAGTACGAGCAGCAAGTAAGCCTACATATTGATGTTATAAATTTAGTCTTAGAATGAGATCAATTTCTGCAATAAGATGAATAATGGAAGGTTTTTTTTTCAGGTCTAGACCCTGTGTTTCTGTAAAGTATGACGTGAGACCCCATGTCTTACTTTATTCGCAGCTGTCAGAGTAGAGTTCAATATATCTACAGACCCTTGGATCGTTTTATCTCGAGAATGGCTTCACGCGACACACTACCTCCAATCTATGTAAGGTGCTTGCCCCACGAGGAAAAGATGACAGCTCATTTCGACATGAAGCTACCAAGTGGAGAAGATAGAACTTTTGAACTTAATCGTAAAGTGATGGAGCCGGTCTCGGTCACCCTCGCTCGTCTGGCAACTAATATATTCAATCGATCCTCTACCTCCAGTGAGAAAAAGTCTAAGAAACGCGTCTGCCATGAAAACATAAAGGACCAGAGTCGTGTGCAGATCTATGATAGGAGCGGAGATGTTATTAATCCTGACCTGCATAACTGTCACGCCTGGGCTCAGGGTGGCGTGATGGCGATATTCCTAAATGATACGGAATTGAGGTATCGAATTGAGGTGAACGCTCCGACGATAACATCACTAACCCTTCCCGGTATTATTATGAGCGGCTTCACAGCTCACCCATATATGACATGCGAGTTTACTGAGTTGGATAACTGTGAGTTCATCTGGTTGCGACTAATAAATGATGAGGAGGTGGTGGTGGGTAGTGAGGAGACGTACACACCTGGTATGGATGATGTCGGCTACAAACTAAAAATGCTCGTCAGGCCACGGCTCGGGGAGAGAGTTGGGGAAGCCATGACTGCTGTGACATCGGATGTCACAAAACGCGGCCCCGAAAACTGCCCATTTGAGACAAGACAAGTTTACACCAAATCTCTTTCGGGAAAAGACAGGTTAGTGTGGAGTGGCAGAGGCGGTATAATGCTAGAGAGGTAGGGGAGGCAATTACTAGTAGTTCACAGGGTCAGTTTGATGATGCCTGTGACACTGCAATTCAAAGGAAGTCTCGATTCATCCAATGCTGGTGGCTTTGATAATATGCAGTATGAAACCAAATTCTCATGGTGGTCAAGTCCAAGGTGAAATAAATTGTTCCTTTTGTGTTCATTGGAACTAGACTTGTGAGATCTCCTGGTGGCTCATTTTGAGTTCTAGGAAATCTAGATGGATCCGTACGAATGTGATGATAATGCTCTAACGTTCCAGTGGTTTTCAGTTTCAGGCTGGTAACTTACAATATACTTGCGGAGGTGTACACAGATTCCGATTACTCGCGAGATGAGCTGTTTGCACACTGTCCAGCTGACTACATTTTTTATGATTACCGTAAACAACTCATCCTCAAAGAGATTCTCGGTAAGATACATCACTGGTGACATCAGCCTTAGCTTTTGGGCCAACATAATATTCAGCGTATTAAGTCCACTGCTAGTTTAGTGCACTTCCGTGATCTGATGTTAATTAACCAACTGGGATAGGATTATTTTATTTTACTTCTATATAGCATTATTAGACTTATCCTTTTTTAGAAAAAAAAATGTCTACAGTGAGGCCTGATGGATAATTAGAGTATCTCACTACACTAGGATAAATTGTCTCATGGTTTTTTTATCTAGTCTTACATTTCATTAGTTTCTGTCTAGGGAGGCTTTAATGACTCGGTGCTCTTAAATTCCTAGGTTATCACGCTGATATAATATGCCTGCAAGAGGTGGACAGAAAACATTTTGAGAAATATTATCAACCGATCATGCATCGAAAAGGCTTCCAATCATCTATGTTGACTAAATCACATAAACGACTTCCTCAATCCACCAGCTCAGGTATGCGACTCTAATCATCATTGTGAATAGAAAGACTGGCTGGGAGTTAGTGTTTCAGTGTGATGCGGTATTCTGCCCGAAGGCATGGGAAGTCACGGGATGATGCTGAGTTGGTTTCCCCTTGCTTTCCTGAGGTTCCTGGTTTGGGGGAGGGCGTCAGTCGGTCAACCTAAGTCATTTGTTTACGCATCATCCACTGTACCCCTTTCACACTTCTCGAGAAGGGAGATGTGGACCTG
>Ga0224501_10003829_pt1 | contig 11865 bp, 10 predicted proteins | sample SF_Oct11_sed_USG_4_FD_169105 | JGI IMG/M metagenome (GOLD analysis project Ga0224501, IMG submission 169105) | Sediment microbial communities from San Francisco Bay, California, United States - SF_Oct11_sed_USGS_8_1 | ecosystem: Environmental > Aquatic > Marine > Sediment | place: USA... | reverse complement strand
CAGGTATATTGCCCGGTCCCCAGGTTTGTATGCCATCGTTATTTCTGCGTCGCATGCCCCAAACGGGGAAAACAGTTTCCAAATCAGTTAGAAAGCGAGAGGCCAAAGTCATGCCAAAGTTTAGAATAGCCCCTTCCATCCTGTCTGCCGATTTCGCCCGGCTGGGGGAAGAAGTGGATAATGTATTAGCCGCTGGCGCAGACATCGTTCATTTTGATGTGATGGATAACCACTACGTTCCCAATCTCACGATTGGTCCGCTGGTGTGTGAGGCGCTGCGCAAACACGGCGTTAAGGCGGAGATTGATGTGCATCTCATGGTGAAACCGGTAGACCGTATCATTCCCGATTTCGCCAAGGCCGGTGCCAGCTATATCACCTTCCATCCAGAGGCCTCAGAACACATCGATCGTACCCTGGGTCTGATCCGGGATTGCGGTTGTAAGTCCGGACTGGTCTTCAACCCTGCGACCCCCTTGAGTTATCTGGACTATGTCATGGATAAGGTGGACATGATTCTGCTGATGTCTGTTAACCCCGGCTTTGGTGGGCAAAGTTTCATCCGCAGTTCGCTGGACAAGTTACGCGAGGCGCGCAGCATGATAGATGAGTCTGGTTATGACATCGCTCTGGAAATTGACGGCGGTGTGAAGGTAGATAATATCCGTGAAATCGCAGAAGCCGGTGCCGATACCTTTGTCGCCGGTTCAGCCATTTTCAATACCCCGGACTACAAAGCAACCATTGATGCCATGCGTGCCCAGTTGGCAGAGGCAAACCTAGGTTAAGCCACCGTCGGCTCAGTGATGACACCGATTGGGGTAATGCGCAATAATCGTGGGTTAAATCGCAAAGCCATGAAGGCGTTTGTCTTCATGGCTTTTTTAATCCTGCTGACGGCCTGCGCCCTGAACCCGGCGGACAAGCCGAATCCTCTCTACTGGCCGCCGCCGCCTGCTGAACCCTACATTGTTCATGAAGCCACACTACGTGCAGAGGCCGATATCCGCAAGGTGACCTTGGAAGACAAGCTCCGTGATTTTTCCAGCACCATCTCTGCGGCCGATCAGGCCAATGTATTCACTAAGCCCTACGATGTGGTGGCAAAGAAGGGCTTGGTGGTGGTCAGTGACACCCTGGCAGGACATGTCCTGGTGTTTGATACCCAGCGTGGAAAGGTCTATCGAATTGGATGGCGACTGGAAGGCAAGCTTCGCTCACCCCTGGGTGTTGCCCTGGACGGTGAACTAAACATCTACGTAGCAGATGGCGGGCGTAACCAGGTTCTGGTCTATGACCGCTTGGGTCTGTTTCTACGCGCCATCGGTGAGCAGCAGAAACTGGCGCGTTTAAGTGATGTGGCGGTCACAGAGGACGGGCGCAGCGTGTATCTCCTGGATAGAGGGGGCGTTGAGTCGGACTGGCATCGTGTATTGCTTTATAACTCAGAGGGATCTTTTCAGCGGGTTATTGGAAAACGAGGCAGCGGTGATGGGGAATTCAATCATCCCGTTTCCATGGCGGTGAATAGCGAGGGCGATCTCTATGTGTTGGACTCAGGAAATTTTCGTGTCCAGCAATTTGAACCGAATGGCCAATATCTAAAGTCCTGGGGGCGGCCCGGACGCTTGATGGGAGACTTCGCCAGACCACGAGCAATGGCCATAGACCGGCAAAACAATGTGTATGTTACAGACGGGGCCTTCCAGAACTTTCAGATCTTCAACTCACAAGGTCAACTGCTGCTACCCGTTGGGGTGGGCGGCATGGCCCATCGACCAGGCGTATTTGCTTTGCCTGCTGGAATATCGGTGGAAGATACCGACCGGATCTTTGTAGTGGATCAGATACAAAGAAAAATCGATGTCTTTCGATTGCTAAACCCTGACGAGCGTCAAAATATCGTCAATTTTAGGGCTGAGTAGTTGAGAGGCAAGCCAAAATAACGGCTCGGCCACTTGCGTTAAACGACGCTGTCGTCTACAGTAGGGCCTTTCATTTTTCAAACGCTTCTGGTCAGTTAGCGGCCAAACTTGGTTTGAACAATAAGAGTTTGCATCTGGTGTTCGAAGTGTGTCTGGGAAAACAAATATCGTACACCAGATCCTAGCCCCGGATCGTATTCGAGGGACAGCGAGGAATTGCCTTTAAGGGGGGGAAATGAAAGGAAACCGATTCGGAAAGCAATCAATGATCGGGTTGGTGGTCCTCTTTGCAGTTGTACTACCGTGGACGCAGGCCAATGCAGGGATCGCAGAATCTGTACATAATTTAGGTGTCACTGGCGTTGGTCCCAGCGCGAATGGTGGTACTCGAAACCAATTTTCTGGAACCGCAGAAATCTGCGTGTTCTGTCATACCCCTCATGGTGGTGACTCGTCCGCTGCCGTCCCCTTGTGGAACAGGAACTTAAACAACGGCAGCTACAACACCTACGATCAATTGGGGACCAGTACCTTTGATGCCCAGATGGCACCAGTAGGGTCGGTTTCTATAGGATGTCTGTCTTGTCATGATGGCACCATGGCCATCGATAATATGATCAACGAGCCCGGCTCTGGCGCCGATAACTCTGGTTTTTCTGCTGGTCTGTGGAGTGGTTCCGATGTGATGGGTCCTTCTGATGGAAGGCTGGCGACCGGTATTGTCCAGAATCTGGGAACAGACCTCACTAACGATCATCCCATCGGGATGCAGTACGCGGGTGGCGGCGTGTCAGCCTCTAAGCCTATCATTCCTCAGGGTGAAACGAATGATCCGGATTTTGCCCCGGTCAACTTCATGGTGAGAAATGGGCGTTACTTGTGGTGGGTCGACAAAGACTGGCGTATCGGTGGCGACGGTGTTCGTACTAAAACTGATGTCTATCTCTACACGCGTGAAGCGGGTGAGGGGTATGGGGCTCAAACTGAGCAAGAACCGTTTGTGGAATGCGCCAGTTGCCATGATCCTCACACTACTGAAAATCCTACCTTTCTACGGATAAGCAACACAGATACCCCTAGCGGTCTCTGTCTTACTTGTCATGTTAAGTAGTTAGAACGCGGAACAATCTGATGACGTTATCTAGATCGGGAAACAAGATGATCACAATGGCTGCGCTGTTGTGCTTGTCCATGGGTCTCGCAAATGCGGAACCCAGTTCTCCATCCCATGCAGTGCACGGAACGGGCTCCGGTGATGTGTTCGCCACGGTGGGCACAGAAAAAATCAGTATGCGCGAATTTGAAGCCGCCTATCAGGCCGGAATCCGAAAACGCTTCTATCACGGGAAAATTCCGGAAGATCAGCTCGCTGCGTTTCGACGCGAGATCTCTCAGACGATCATAGATCGTACCCTGTTACTGCAGGAGGCTCGTAAGAGAGGGATTCAGGCAGATGAGAAATTTGTCCTGTCAGAGTTGAAAAACTATGAGGCCCGCTACTCCAAAATGAAGGGGTGGGGTGAGCACAAAGAACAGATCCTATTAGGCCTCAAGTCTGCGCTAGAAGAGCAAAGCGTACTTGATTTGTTCGAAGCGCAGATCAAGTCCCCCAAGAATCTTAGCGATAGCCAGGTCAAAGAATTCTATCGTGAGAATCCCCAGTTATTTACCACGCCTGAACAAATACGGGTATCGCTCATATTACTAAAAGTGGATCCTGCCTCTTCCCCAGAGGTTTGGCAGGCTGCACAGGATGAGGCGAAAGACATTAAGTCCCGCTTGGATAATGGGGCGGAGTTTTCGCAGCTTGCGCGTATCCATTCTGGTGACCCTTCTGCTTCAAATGGTGGCGATATGGGATTTGTCCACAGCGGGATGTTGTCTCCCAGCGCTCAACGAGTTGTGGATGATTTGAAAGCCGGCGAGGTCTCAGTGCCTGTCTCCATGCTGAGAGGGGTTGCAATTTTTCGCCTTGAAGAAAAAAGAGAAAAAAGACTAAATGAGTTTGCCGCAGTGTCGGAGCGAGCCAAAAGATTACTAGAGAGAAAGGTGTCTGAGCAGGCATGGGTCGATCTAAAGTCAGAATTGCGCAGCAGAGTGAAAGTATCCATCAATTCTGCTGCCCTATAGTGGTTCTGCAATCTGTTTCTATAAGGGAGGGGTGCATTCTAGGATTTCCGCACTAGAAGGCACTTTAAAGAGAGATAAAAAATGCAGGCTGCTGTCCTGTGAGAAAATGGAGTTAGCGTGAAGTTAAGCGCCCACATAGGGAGGAAGCCAGGTCTGTCAAAACCGCAGCTGAAACAGAGTGGTTTGCGCTGTTATGCTGGACTTGGGGCAGTATTGCTTGGGTTTCTTGTATCTGGGCAAGCATTGGCAATCGTGAATGGAAATCTCTCTTACGTCTACAACTTCAACCAGGCAGATGGTGGGGCGGAGTCCGAATCTGCAAATTGGCTGGGTTCTGTGGGCTTGAACACCTTTTTGTGGAAGCCTTGGTTTGCCACATTTAGTGGCAGTGGCACCGTCAGTACGCTAGCGACTGAAACCCAATCTACCTCCACAGATGCTGAGTTTGTTTCCGGGCATGCCAATCTGGGTCTTTTTCCCAAAAGCCGATTTCCGTTTACCTATTCCTATTCTGCAAGAAAAGACCATATAGACGTATTCGATGCTGCGGACGATAAAATCTCAGGAGTAGGTGGCAATTTCCGTACAGAAGATCAGCGAGCCCAGCAAAGTTTCCTGTTTGGTGGAAATCGATTTGATATGTTTCATCGGGAACTGGTTAGAGGAAACAATATCTACGGTACGATGACCGACAATACCATCGGTGGTAGTCTGAAAACCCGATTGCCCAATCATAATTTCTATCTAGACGCATCTGAGACAGAACAAAAGCAGAGCCTGATTGAAAAGAAATCCGTCAATGAACTGATCAACGGGACTTATACCTATACCCCAAATAGTGAGTTTTATATCAAGGCGCTTGGAAATAAGACCAAGGTTAACAATGATACACCACTTGGCAATGGAAGTTTTCGCAGTAATAGCTCCACCGATGTTAACCAGGCAGCGGGTGTTTTCTACTGGAGACCTGAATACAAGCGTTTTTCAATGAATGGAGGGGCCCGCTTCAATAAGCGTAACTCCTCTCTGCTCGACGAAGGTCAGATCAACACCCAGCGTAGTGTCGCCATGAATGGTGCTTTGAACTACCGCTTTAGCCGCAAGGTAAAGTCTACCGTAGCCGGGAACTGGTCCGATTTGAAATCAACTACCCAGGATATTGGTAATATGGGTGGGCAGGCAGGAGTCAACTACTATTCTGATCGCCTGTTGCTGGGCCGCAGTTTCCCCATGCTGGATGGAGTCTCCTATTTTTGGAATTGGGATGTGACGGGTCGTGGTGAGCTTCAGCGCTTTGAGACCACCCTGGAAGCCCAAGAACGAACTCTAGGTGCTGGTGTAGGCCACAACGCCTCCAGATCTTGGAATACCGGAAACCGCTCCAATCTACGTGTCAATCTAGCGCAGAATGTCCGTGCCAATCTGATCAGTCAGTTTGAAGACGAGCTTGGGAGTAGAAAAGGAGACGAGGCCGATGGAATCCCCGCTTTTGCAAAGGACTTCGTTTCTGAAGGCGTGCGAAATGACGAGTCTGTGCTGCTGAACAACTCGGCCACCCTAGCCTGGACAGAGGATCAGCGCAAGGGGCAGTTTTATATCCAGATGACCAGCTACGATAGCCGCAGTCTGACCGATGATTTTGACTCGCAAATTATTAATTTTCAGCTGTCTAAATCTTCGCCAATCAGTAGGATGAGCAGTTGGGGCGGGCATGTTTCGGCCCAGGCGACCCGGCGCCATACTGCAGAAACCTCGGATGACAACTTTTTAAAGACAGCTTCTGGCACCTTAAACTACAAACATCAGCGTTTGTTTGGTATATATAAGCTCAGATTTAGAATGCGAGCCCGGCTAGACTACGCAAGCTTGTCGAATCGGGGCGGGGGGGATCGTCAGCAGCGCGAGCTTGATCTTCGCACTAGTTATCAAGTGGGATTATTGGGTACCTCGTTTAGTGCCAGGAAGATCTGGAATGATTCGGGGCTGGGTGCGCTCAACGCCGTTTTTAGCGTAACTCGCAGTTTTTAAAGGGAGTCTGATGGATTTCGGTCCATCGGAGCGTCATTTGGCGCAGAGAGGATTAGTATTTTAGTTCAATAAAAAATGGAGAAAGTTGTCATGAAAGCCTTAACGGAGCACTCGTCTGTGTGGAAGATGGCCCTATTTGGGCTGTTGGTCTGGGTAGGTGTGTTGTCGGCACCTCAGCAGGCTCAGGCGGAATATGCTGATGTTGTAATAAACAATTACGCCGATGCGGCGGGCATGCGTCCGGTCGTTTTCCCTCATTGGTATCATCGAATTCGTTTTCGTTGCAAAGTTTGTCACGCCGATCTGGGATTTAAGTTCAAAGCGGGTGGAAACAAGATCACTATGGCCAAGATCATAGATGGTAAGTTTTGTGGCGCCTGTCACAACGGTGAAATTTCGTGGTCTGTTGAAAACTGCGGTATGTGTCACTCGGGAATTCCTGGTACACCAACTCATATCAGTGGTAGCACGGTTCAACGTCTGGTTGCACCTGCCTATAAAGAGCTAGATAAAAAGGCCCAGTAAATTAGTAAGGAAATTTCGCCATGAGTAAGTCTATATTTAAATTGACTGCGATCGCTGTGAGCTTGGTCGCATTCGTATTGCCTACAGCTGCTCTGTCTGCAAGCAAGCCAGTAACTTCTGCAGAAGTGACAGGTTCCATGCCAGACAAGCTTAGTGTTTCAAATGCCAACGTCTTTAATCGTCTGCTGAAGAAGGTCAATGATCCCAATGCAGCACCTGATAAAGACGGGATTCACGATACTGCCAATGAAGGTACACATGCCCTGCAAGCGCCTAAAGTTGCCTATGAGGGTCTGCCTACAACTGAATTCGGCAATCATATCGACTGGGTTCAAGCATTGAATTCAGGAAAACTGGATCCTCGCTACGACCGTGAAGATCCAGAAGTTGAGCCTTTTGTAATGGATCTTGACATTGTTCGACCAGTAAAGGCCTCTGTGCCTGACGTGGTTTTTCCTCATAAGCCACATACTCAGTGGTTGCACTGTTCAAACTGTCATCCAAAGATCTTTATCCCACAACGTAATACCAACCAGATCAATATGTCTGCGATCTTGCTGGGTAAGAAGTGCGGGGTATGCCATGGGAAGGTTGCATTTCCACCTACAACCAAGTCTTGTAAGAAATGCCACTCCAAACCAAAAGATGCTGATTGGACACCACCACTCAGTAACGCGACGGTTAAAAATCCCTGGCGTTAATTGTCGGGATTTGACCTGAATGATAAATAGAGCACATCCAAGAAGTTGGGTGTGCTCTGTTTGGATTTAAAAAATGTGCTTTTTATATGTGAATGATGGGGCGGAGGAAACTCCGATAGAGGGTAAGCGGCGAAATGCGCAATTATAACTACATTATTGTTGCTCTGATGACAGGCCTGTTAGGTGCCTGCGCTACTGCGTCTGATAAACCCAATCAATCCGAAGATGTAAAACAGCTTGCAGCGCCATCTAAAGCCGAGCAGATAGAACAGAAAGAGATTGCAGAGGAAGAAGAAGATCTACAGTTGCTTGCTGGGCTGGGCACAGGGCTAGGTAACATTCAAAAACAGGATCTGGCACCCTCAGAAGTGGATGCTAATGGAAGCAAATCCGCAATTCCTGAGACACTTCAGATTCCCAATGATCCGAACACGTTCCTCGTAACCGTGGACATCAAGAACGAAAGACACCCCAGCTACGGTGTAGGTGATAAACGGGGTTTTTATATAAATGGCACACCCGGCGATACGGTATATATGAATCGCGGTGAGGCCTATATTTTTCAGGTTCGTACCGGTGTACAGCACGATTTTTATCTAAGCACTAAAGGCGTCGGTCAAGGTGGGGCAGTCTACTTGAATGGTGTAAAAGGCCATTTTACCTACCGCGGGGATGTCACACTTAAAACGGACGCTTCGACACCCTCCACACTTTATTATCAATGTCGAAATCACAAGTCCATGGGCGGAAAGATTCGTGTAGTGGAGCCCGGAACAGATATCGCGGCACTGAAACAAAAGGAACAAAAACTTCCAGCCCCGACACTGGTTAAAGCCTCTATCCCGAAGAAGGAGGCAAAAATTGATTCGCAAAAAGCCAAGCAGAAGCTCGCCTACGCGGAAATGCTGGTAAAAATTAAATCAAAAAGCCTATCGGATGCCGCTGTTAGTAAATATAACTCCCAATTGGCGGAAGCGAGACAGGCCCTGACCGATGGGAACAACGAAGAATCGTTTGAAATTTCTGCTGCCATATCAGAAAAACTCAGTTCACATATCTCAAAAGCTGGCCCATCCAAGGAAGAGCTGGAGGAACAGCGACTGGAATATGTCGAGGTCCTGGAAGGGGTAAAGAGTATACAGGCGTCCCATGCCACGGCAATGAAAAGTGCTGAAAAATCGGGAGGCAAGATTAAAGCCCAAGACTATGACAAATCAAAAGTCGAGAAGCTTTTAAGCATTGCCGAAGATCAAGCCTCTGATCAGGAATATAAGAGTGCGATCAAGGCCCTTAGAAAGGTGGAGCGTGAAGTCACTTCTGCCCTGAATAGCATGTTGTCTGAACAGACTATCGTATATGAATTAAAGTTTGATACGCCAGAAGATGAGTACAAACATGAAGTAGGGCGATACAAGGGATATGATGAGTTGGTGCCAGTGGCTATCGAAATGAGAAAACCGAGTTCTGGTGCACTCCAGTTGATGGAGCAATTTAAAAAGAAAGCAGATTTTTTTGCAGAAAAAGCGGAGGAGTCCGCAAAAGCCGGTCGTTACGCAGAGGCAATCGTAATAGTGCGTGATGCGACTTTAGAGATTAGAAGAGGGTTAATGGCATTAGGAGTAACGATGTGAGTATCGGCTACAGTAAATCCACCAATTGGTACTCGGCTAAAAGTAATTGGAAGCTGGTCGCACTTTTGATATTTCTACTTGTTTGTACGAGTGCGACAGTTAGCTCAGCCCCTTTGACAAAGAAGGGCGTTTATGAAGAATCAACTGGTCATTTTCAGTTGCAGGGCGATGTAGTTCCAATAGAAGAAGACGGAATTCATGACCCCAACAATGAGGCCGTTAAAATACTGCAACCCCCTGCGGAGTCTATGCTCAATTTTCCCCGCGATGATAGAGGGGTCATAAACTGGGTTGAAACACTAGACTCAGGAATGATAAATCCTCGCACTGGCTTGACTGGGGAAGAAAAAATGCATGCAGTGGATTTTGATGTAATATTCAGAAATACAGCGTCTATGCCTTATGTGCGCTTTCCCCATCGCCCACATACAATCTGGCTGACGTGTAAAAACTGTCATCCAAAAATTTTCATTCCACAAAGAGGGAGTAATCCCGTCACGATGGCCGCAATCATGGCCGGTGAATACTGTGGAGTATGTCATGGAAAGGTCGCGTTTCCTCCTTATGAGTGCAAAAGATGTCACAGAGAACCAAGAGAAAGCGTAGGATTGCGCTACAAATAGCGGCTATCACAGCCATTGCCACACTGGTCGGTTGTGCCACGGCTCAGAAAGTCGGTGGAGTGCATGCTAGTTCTGGTAGTCAGGCCAAAACCCTAAGCTATCTATCAACGATTGATAAGGAAAGAATGGGGAGTGCCTCGCCTGTTAAGGCGTTTATCGCCGGCAAGGACATTAACGATCTCAATAGGCCCACCGCTATTGGTATTCGCGGAAATACCATGTATATCGCCGACGCGGGTGTGGGTGTAATCTTTCGCTACAATCTGAGTACAAAACAGCTGAAACCGCTACTTAGGGCCGGTGATCTCATTGTGGGTGAGGTGACCGATATCTATGTAAACAGTGATTTTTCATTTTTCGCCGCAGACAATCTGGGTAAGCAAGTATTTCACTTTTCCCCCAGCGGCGGCTTAATTAAGGTTTACTCCGATGAGCCAAATGTTTCTCGTCCTATTGCCGTTTCGTTCGATGAGAAGAGCGGGCAGTTAGCCGTTGCTGATGAGTTCTATAGTCATATTGTGTTTTTTGATAGTGCTGGTAAACCAATTCGAGGGATTGGTGGGCGGGGTGAAGGCAACGCCAAGTTTCGCATGATTACCGACATGATTCAGACCAGCTCGGGTTTTTACGTGAGTGATCGTATTGAATATGCTGTGCAACAATTAAATAAAGCTGGAAATTATCAAACACATTTTGGCGACCGTGAAGTTATTTTTCCGACGGCTCTTGCCATGGATAAAGACGGGAGAATATTTGTAGGTGATAAATCAGATAGCACGATAAAGGTTTTTAAAAATGGAAAACTTATCGATACTGTCGGAAAAAACGGTTACGGCAATGGAGAATTTCGTTACATCAGTGACATGAAACTAGTGGAAGACACACTTTACGTAGTTGATAGCCTAAATGGACGAATTCAGACGTTTAAAGTGCTTTCTGAAAGTGGCAGAAAATCATAGTTATCCATATGCGACGCCTAAAAGTTGGCTTGATTTTGAGTTGTCTGGTTTTTGCTGGGTGTGCTACACATCCTGCGGAATTTCGATATTTTACTTCGCAGCAAGAGAAGATTTGGCCACAACCTCCATTGACTGCAAGGGTGAAGTTTGGCGGGGTGCTTGTTGGTGAAGACAATTTTGTTACAGAAAAAAGCTCCACGAGTATTCAAAAAGCGTGGGGCTGGTTAACAGGGCTCGTATTTGGTGAAGCGGCACCAAAGAGGCTGATGAGACCGCATTCCGGTGCTGTGTCGAAAGATGGTAATCGAATATATGTTACTGATATTGGCAGAAAAGCGGTCTTTGTTTTTGACAAAAAAAAGGGGAGATTGGATGTATGGGAGTCAGCTACCAGTAATGTTGGCTTCATTTCCCCGATTGCAATTGTCGAAAACGAAAACAACGAAATATTGGTTTCGGACGCTGATTTAGGTGCGGTATTTGTGCTAACCCCTTCAGGGGAGCCCGTAAGAGTAGTTGGTCTTAATGACCTAAAACGCCCAACAGGACTTGCCTACGATGCTAAAAGCAAGTTGCTTTTTGTGGCTGACTCTTCATTACACCAGGTCCTGGTTTTTAATGAGAGTGGCGAGAAAAAATATACCATTGGAAAAAAGGGTGGAGGAGATGCCGCTTTCAATGCGCCCACCCATATCGACCTACACGAAGGGCGCTTATACGTGGTTGATACCTTAAACTCCAGAGTGCAAGTGTTTAACCAAAATGGTGAATACATAAAACATTTTGGAAAACGTGGTCTCTATTTGGGAGATATGCCGAGACCAAAGGGGATTACGGTGGATTCTGCTGGTAGGGTGTTCGTTGTAGAATCATATTATGACTATCTGCTAGTATACAACACCGATGGTGAGTTTTTATTACCCATCGGAGGATCTGGAAATTTACCAGGGCAATTTTTTCTACCAGCCGGTGTTTGGTCCGATGGGAAGGACAACGTTTTTGTCGCAGACATGTTTAATGGACGGGTTGTACAGTTCGAAATGTTAGGTAAGCAAGATAATAAAGAACAGCTCTTAGGGATGAAGACTCAATGAGATCAAAAGGTTTCGCTTTAGTAACGACAGTAGTATTTGCTTTGCTGAGCACTACCTTATGTTCTGCCGCAGACCAAAGTCGTTTTGCACCAAACAGACAATCCGATGTAGCAAACACCAAGCACAATTTTGCATTGACTGACCCGCCGTTTTTAGCAGGAAACCCAAGAACGGTAAAGGCTGTTGATAATGAAGAAGTGTGCGTTTTTTGTCATACACCTCATTTTTCAGATACCACCAATCTCGCAC
>Ga0224501_10003828_pt1 | contig 11865 bp, 10 predicted proteins | sample SF_Oct11_sed_USG_4_FD_169105 | JGI IMG/M metagenome (GOLD analysis project Ga0224501, IMG submission 169105) | Sediment microbial communities from San Francisco Bay, California, United States - SF_Oct11_sed_USGS_8_1 | ecosystem: Environmental > Aquatic > Marine > Sediment | place: USA... | reverse complement strand
CACTGGCTTCCATGGTTCGCACTGGTTCGAACCGAGCGTGCGATCAGTTTCCATGGTTCGATCCGGTCCCCAGTAGGAGTTGTCTTCTACCAATCAAATATACATTTTCCGCGAAACACAGTTTACCGTTCTGCAGATTACTCCTGTATGCTTTCAAAATGATTTCGAAATGACTGTGAATGTTTGTAATCCTATTAATAAACCAAGAAATTTCATCATCCGGAGAGTTACATACCATATTTGTAGCAAAATTCGGCGGCTACATTGTACATGGATAAAGTACAGCACAAGTTTCTACCTCCATAACCAAAAGACTGCTTTAAACGGTGCGAACCAGGCATTTCCATGGTGCACACCACCACTGAGTGTGAACCACTGGGTGCGCACCAAGTGAGTTGGAATGAGTGCGAACCGGTTTTGATTCCATAGTTCACACCGAGTGTTCATTCGGACCGGTGCGAACCATGGAAAGCCAATGTATGTGCACTACAATCATCCTGTTTGTGTCCATTGCTGGATGTAGGCCCTGCATTTTTTCTCATTCGCCCTGTCTATACAATTTCATGCCTGTTTGAACCACTCTATCAAATCTTTTATCAACCTTGACACCAGTCATCAACCACCTGCTTCATGGTTTGAACCAAGTCAGAGGTACGGTACTGACCACTCAAATTCTGTGAAGGTGCAGTCAGTAGAGAGGTTAAGATGCAAACGGTTACTAGTAACCGTTAACATTTCTACTCGATATCGTCGTGAGTGTCACATGGCTAACAGGATTTACCAGACTACTCCTTACCGTTAGCAAAACCGTGAGAGTCTCTAAATGGTTACAGCTCCAATAACTGTTACCTTATTCTAATCACCGTAGACCTCGGTGAAACTTACCTGGACACCTTATTCGAAGCCTTAAGCCACAGATCTGGCTTTATTCATTACGATAGTGGTGCTCCAACACCCATTATCAAGATAAGTCTGTAAAATGAGTTTCTTAAAGAGCCCTTCGAGTACTAGCATTATAGTAGAGTCTTCTTCAAAGGGCTTTATCACAGAATTCCCTGGGCTCTACACCGTAGTAACTATGGTAACTGTGCAAAAACGAGACAGAGAACCCGTTTTGACCATTGTAGCCGCTGGATTTTCATCATTTCTTGAAGAGTTTCGCTAACCATTTCCTTGAAACTTGGCGTCTTAACCTCTCTATGCATAATGGTAAATGTTGGGCCAGCGGTAAGAGCAAACCGTTCTGGTATGTAAAATATTAGAAAAATGCCTTGTTTGCCAGACATGTATGCATACTGGCAAGTGTCCTTCATATCACTCTCTGCAGCTTGTCATAATCAACTGAGCTTTTTGACCCAATACTTAGAAAGAGCTACTCGCCGCATTCGTCTTCCCCAGTGAAAGCGGTGAGGAAAAGAAGTTGCACCCCACTTCAGTTACACTGTAACTAACAAGCTGGCTCTCTAACAGCCGCTTGCCTCACACAGCTTATGGCTAATGTAAACCTTCAACTTTCATACTATCCACACACACCTTTGCACAATACATATATTTTCTTCTTGACTGTTGCAAAGTTTAAGGAGGTAACATTGCCTTTGCCACGGCACCTGATTTAAATCAGAAATGTTGAATCAAAAAGTCCCCGGCTCACGTTTTGACTCCCACACCCACCCCTTCTTCTTTCATCGCTCATGCATCCATTGTAATGGTCTTCCATCCTTTACTTATCCCCTTATGAGTCCTTGACAGTGAAGCCGCCAACTCCACCTCTTAGCAAGCCTTGTTCTCGTTTTGAGGTAGAGATAATGAACGCATCGTGGCAGGGAATTAAACCCAGGTTTTCTTGGCTGCAATCCCAGTGCTCTCCTACTGTACTCTTCTCTCTCATCCATCCTTGAAGGGGTGGATGTAAACAAGCACAACTCCTTGACTGGCATTGCTGGCTGTATGAATGCAAGTCAGCAAATGTAAACATTCAATCGCAAAAACTTGTCAGATTCAAAGTGTTCTCCTAAGTCTGCGCTGGCCATTCTGTCAAGGATGAAACCCCATCAAGGGAGAAGTAAATACTGAGGGACTTTAAATAATCATCATATGGTGTCCATTGTTTTGTGGCCACCCAGACATAAATAACTCCACCTCTGCCTTTCCAAGACTACAGACCAGCTCTTTCCCAGTAGGTGTAATTTCCTTGATGAAATCTTTGCAGTTACAAACAAAAACCAGACGAAAATGTTGATCGTGTTATAAGGGAGAATCTGATTGGATCTGCCTGTGTTTTTGTGTAAGCCGAATGAATCCGTTTTTCTGGGATAAGCGTAGGTTCAGGGACTCCATATTAGCGCGTCAATTGCAAAGGAATGCTAGTTTGAGTCATGATATTACGTGCATTCGCGTAATCGAGTTTTGGCGTCTGAAACCGGGTTTCAAATGAATTCTCGGTTCCAATGCTCGAAAGTGTGCCCGAAAAATGCGTGTTTATAAACCATGTACCTCGCCTGCGTCTGAAAGTGAATTTGGTCACGCAACCAGAATCCCGCTCCTTTATCAAGGCTATCTATCTATCGGTTACTCATTCTATGGTCGCTTCATGGGTCCCTTCGTTGTTGCAAAACAGACTGCACAACTTCTTTGTCCTTTGACACGCAAGACGTTGAGAGAGTACAACTCCGATACACCAAAAACTACACGCGACACCCTTACTTTTTTTAACTGCACCTGGTCGCATCTTAAGCTTTTGTCTGCGTCTGACCGAAATCACCCAAATAAGCCTATTGTCGGGGTCCATTAACACCTTACTGGATGCTTGTGTGTCAGTCTTAAGGTGCCTTTTCACTCCATTGGGCGTCCGATCAGCCTCGGACAGGGGGCTCGAGACGGACATCTGACCCCTAGAAATGGAGTGAAAAGGCCTCATCCGATTGGCCTTGGACACCCGAGCGTCTGTCTCCCAGAGACAAAATCAGTCCGACCGGCCTCAGACATCCGACTCATCAAACCAATCGAATTGTTTTTCATGGATTACCTAGCACCATTCACTCGTTTCTGTTCTCATACTAGGGGAAATGCATACGATTTTGCAGCAATATTCACACGAATGACAGCATGGGATTGCACTGGAAATAGAGGTAGCTTCCAGTTAAAAACTGAAGTACCGTATTGACTTTCTTTTGAAATTATGACCAAAAAATAATTACCGTTTCCGGAAACACATGCTCTGCACCATTGACTCCAAAATAATCCGGGATCACACGTCCGACAGATCCATTTGAAGTGAAAAGGGGTGCTCGGATCCAAGTTCCGATGCTAAGTCAGACGCAAACTACTTCTGGTCTAAGGCAGACCGGATACCCAATGGAGTGAGAAGGCACCTTTATGTTGTAAATCCTCCACTTCGAGAAGCTCTGGGAGTTTCTGCGTATGTTACTGTTGACAAAACTGTCATAATGCATTTTGGGTTTGAGAATTTGCCAAAGATTTCCTCCCATCCATTAGAAAATGGATGCTTGAAAGCGAAAGTCAGAGAAATTGAACTAATAATGAAAGTAGGAGATAATTAGCAGTAATTATCTCCAATGCTATATGGGTATTCCAGGCAAAAACAGAAAAAAATGAACAATTAAAAACCAATATTCCAAGGGAGTATGACTATCTTACTGTTAGCTGTAATGTCAGATGTCTGTGGATTGAGTTTTGGATAATGAAGCAATACAGGATCTTATGCCAAGAGTCATAAAACTGGATGTTCATTTGACAAATATGAAAGCGCAACTCCTTTTCAAAGCATCCATAAACACAGACAACGGGTTAATGGTTTAAAGGATGATACTCTGGAAAAGGTTTTTTGTACAATCATACTGATTTTCAGTGTGTTTTTTTGTGGTCAGATTAATGACCTGCAAATCTTGCAAACAGCTGATTTGACCTTGCATCGCATCGCATTTTGCAACAGTGAACTGCTTGGAGATAGATAAAAGACTATAACTTGGAGTTGTCTTCCTATCAGCAATATTTTGCGCTTCAGGCAGCCCAATTACACTGGGCAGCCCGTATAAAACTTCATGTAACGTCACAAACAGATGGTACACCTAGTCTAGGAGATAAATTCTTGACTTTTTCTTTAGACTTCCGAAATTATCTCCCCAATGGCGCACTTTTGTATGAACTTGATTTTGTTTTCAGAACGATTAAGTATCATGCTTTGGCGTCTTTATATTATAAAAGGATTTGCCTCTTCCCATCTCATCTAATATATGGTGCCCACTGATTACTGAGTATAGGGGTTATTCAGCAAGCTTAACAGCTGGATACGTAGGAGGTTTAGAGTGTAATGTTGGTTTCAAACGGCCGTGCTTTTGCCTGGATCGGGGACCCGTGCTACTCAGCCAGGCTCTGGGGAAGTTGATGTTTGGCGGAGCCAAAAGCACGACCATTTGAAACTAGCATAAGCTGGTTTGTTGAGCCATTTGTTTTTGAGTCACCTGCCGGAATTCGGCTGTTCCTAACGAGAAGGGAGAGGTGGATCTTTAACAACTGTGGGTTGATCTTGACCCTAATTATCGACTGGTTGAGACTTCCATTATTTTTACTGTGGTGTTCCAAAGGATTAACAATTTGGAGTGAGGGGCTTGTTAAAGACCTATACCAGAAAAACTCCTTGCCGCCGGTGAGGCTCGCACCTACGATCTATAGATTGCAAGTTTGGGCTTTTTACCAACTGAGCTATCCTGGCCTCTCTAGGCATTCATGGCCTCCAGTTCCATAACTAACTACAATGCGCTATTGTTGCGGCTGTTGTTGTCATGAGCAGCACTTTTTGCAAGCTGTTAATGATGCAATGGTTGTTTACATAGATTGCAGACGCGGGCACGGCCCTCAAGCAATGCATCATTTTTCCATCATATATACCACCTCCTAATAAGGCGAAACAACTAGCAAACTCCTGTCACAAATAGCGTGTTATAGCTCATGTGCACATGGTATTCAAGTCTATTGCTTGACATTCTATGGAAATCTAATATAAATTGGTATGAAAAATAAATGTTTGTGCTCTGATGAACCGAGAACGATTGGCCCTGGATTGTGCGGATATCTGTGAACATATTCAGCAATGACAATTGACTAGATATGTACAAAACAGATATAAGATGACAGTACATAAAGTACAGTGACCCCTTCAGTGGAAAACTGGTGGAATTGAGTATATAAATCATTCCTCCAACAATGTGGGAGGGGGAGAAAAATACATCCCATTACAACTCGGGTGCCAGTCTCAAGCCGGGATGTAGGAGGGTTGATGGCAGGAGGCCATCCGAAACTCATATCAAACGAGTCAAACTCTAATGGTCTGACCTTCCAAGAGTTCACATCCACGACACAGCATTGGGAACAATCAGACGAGGACTTTGGGCCTGAAATCATAGGCACAACCAAGGGGTTTGATCATATCTGGCCTTTGGTCAAAACAACACATAGTCCCATGCAGTATGCTTGATCTTAACAGATTTTTATGAAATGTAGCTGTATCCGAATATTAAGGTGTGTATGATGTTATCACACCCACTGATTCAATCAACAACAATACCTGGATTTGTGGATTGACAAACTGATCTTTCCAACCTTTACCTAGCATAACTTTCTTATCGGGCCATGGTATAACTACGAACACTGCTTATTGCCTGATCGTGCATAGACAAAAGTGTTATATAGAAGAACCTGTACTGAACAATCACCATCATCATCCATATACCATTTATTTCCCTCCGTTCACTTACATCCTTTCTTTAGATCAGCCTGTCATCCCAGCCTCTTGGCATCGAGTTTTCGATTCACTTGTACAACCATGGTCAACAGAACCGTAGAAAACGGGGTAGCTCAGTCATTAAAAGCTCTGGGCCTCTACTGCTCTAACAAGCCTCAGGCTTAGGAGTTCCGTTAAATAGGGCGCTGCATACTCGAGTTTAATTTATACCACAATAGCCGAATTGGCAAAGCAGGATAGCTCAACAATAAAGCGGTAGGCATGTGAGTGTGGGCTCCCTTGGTGAGTGTGAGCGGCAGCTCCACCTGAGTCACTCGTGGTGCTCCATGCTAACACTCAACTTGTGAGCGACAAGATTCAACTCTGCAGCTTCACCATAACATTGAAGCCATCATACGAGAAAAAATGAAATTGGAAATCTATCACCCTGATTAGCAAAATGAATGTCCCATGACCATGGGAAAAGAGGGGTTAAAACACAGGCTATTGCTGATAACCAATTTCCTAAAGATCACGCAAAGTTAGCAGCGTGTACTGGGCTAGAGAAGGAACTGCGTTAACATCTCCCCTCTGTAGACCATAGGATAGGACATAGGAGTGTAGTAAAACTTGCTGAGCACTACTGCTCGCGCAGTACACAGTCTAGTACCAGCATAGTGCATTAGTCACCAGTGGATAAGTATACACATTTGATTACAGATCCATCAGCAATAGAAGTGGGTGCCCTGAGACCGCGAGCTAATAGCCACTCGTCTAAAGGATCCAACACAGGATTGAGGCAAGTACTAGCTCTAGGATTTATAAGATTGATATAATTATACCAACAGTTTGTTAACTTACCTTCCTTATGTATTGTATGTATATGAAAGAATGACAGATGCTTAAATCCACCCACTCCAGTCTATAGTTTGTAACCACCTTAGCTTAGGTTTAGTTGATTAAATATCAGTATGTGGTTTCAGTACATTTCATTTTTGATTGTTCCATACTGGGCGCTCTACCTGTCCCAGGATTCAATACCTCCTATGGTTTGCTTTGGCACAACAACATCACTAGACTACATAATTACAGTATTACCTGTACTAGTGGGAAACTTTTGCTTCCCATCACATTTTGTCAGTGCAGTATATAGGTTCATTACAAAAGCATAGCTAGGATAACAGAATAGCACAGTAGTAAAGCGTTGGGCTCGCAACCGTGAGAACCTGTGTTTGAATCCCAGTCATGACAAGTTCCCACTGTGAGTATGAGCTCCTTCCATTTATCCTAGATAAAAAAATAAGCTGCACTATTAATTAGGTGGAGCATTGGTACTGCTGACCCACTAGTGATGCTCCACTCTGCACCATAATTGGTGAAGAACGTTAGTATCTAACGCAGCAGTTTTACCATAACTGTCAAGAGATCTACGAGAGAGACAAAAGCTATTCATTGGGGCTTTTATAAAGCCCGGAACAATTGCTAATCAAAGAAGACCTGTCAGCTGGTTATCCTTCATCAGCACTTGAATCAGCCTAAGCAAGTTATGATGAGCTCAGTATTACTCCCAATGTCTGCCTATTCATAGATAGTCCATTACACTTAATTTATTACACGCAGAGTATTCCAGGTAACACAATCAGTAATAATAAAATGGTTTAATTGCCACATTTAGCGATGCCTGCTCTGGTATGGTACCAGCTGGAGTGGTGTGCTAAATTCTGCTGTTTTGTAGACGTTTTTTTGGAACTCGCAGACGATCTGAGTTGGCACCGGACCCTTTAAGCGCCCCTGTGACTCTGATTAATACTACTGTACCTCAGGTATGGCATCAAATTTGGCCCAAAGTAGGGCCTACAGGAGGGGTTCATGCGGTTCGGACCTAAAGTAAGGGTGAAGGTAGGGCCTAAAATAGGACATCTTATTTACATGTACTTTTCCCTCATTTCAAGGACATCACTTAAGAAAAGGTGGAAATATTCTGCTAGAGATTTTGAGGGATAACACATACATGCAAATCCAAATCCAATAACTGCATCCTAATAGACATGATACAGATTGAGCAGGCATGTGCGCTGCAGGTATTACAAACTTTGACTATACGCTTTTGTTATGAATCTCTCTCAGTGTATCTAGTTGAACACTGGCCATCGCTTGTTGTGAGAGTTTATGCATTTTTGGTAATTGGACTATTCACAAATGTACTTCAAGAGTGGGTCAAAGTGTCTCATCACATTCCATCCTCAAGTATAAATCCACTGTTACTTCATAGGTAAATATTAATGTTACTACGAAAGTAAATACTCAAGGCATCCAAGTAAGCTAATTCGGGACATGAATGGCTTTATATTTATCCACTACACGCAGTCATCTCTAGATTAAAATGATGAGACAACCCAGGCTGTTGTGCCCCTTGCATTTGAAGTCCTAATTGAATCGGTCCATGTCGGATGTAGGGTAAATTTTTCACTTCTAGCGGAGATGAATTTTCTTTTCACCTAGTTGTCACTGTACTTTCTATCGGTATCAGCCAGTGCCTAGTACTCACACAATCATCACTGACAATTCTCAGTCCCACTCTTATCCTAGTACCTGTACATGCTAATGAGTGGTATAAATAAATACGTAGGTTATTTTCTAATGGTGGCTATTACTGTGTACCTATTACTTGTCATTTATACTGACATGAAAAGGATGGCCTCTAGGGACATCTAGATCCCACAAACAAGTAGTGGGCGATTGAGTTTCTAACTTTTTATCAGTCAAACAACGATGCAATACTGTCTTTGAAATCACACTTCTATATAATTAAGTTAGGCTTTCTGCAGTATGTCAACTCAGCATTCCAACAACTAACTACAGAGCCAGTATGGCATTCCTTCTGGGTGCTCATGATGATTACAGCTTTCAACCAATGTGCTATGTAACTCTAACATACTCTGAACTCTTTACACCCGATGCTTCAGCTGAGTATGTGATTATCAAATTGAGCACTTGGCCGCTCTACACTATATTGCTCCCTGATCACTGGCCTAATCACAAGCTGAGGTTTACACTTTGAAATTGTGTAGCTCTCCCCCCATTGGCTGTTAAGTGAAAACTGATATCCTGCAATGGGTTGCTATTATCATTTAATGTGGAAAGCTTTTCCCTATACCAGCACTACTGAGAATAAACTCATTCTTTTTGAAGCCTCCATTATACCATGCTTTAACAACCGACAGCGAAAGAACAGTTTCCTTTTGATCTTGTTTGCATCAGTGATTTTGATCATAACATGTCCATAGAAGGGGGTTGAAAGAGGTGGGCTGGGCTGGCGGGAGGGGTGGTGTTATCGTGGGATAGCAGACAGGCCTATGTAGTTCGAGCTGACCACATTTAGCAGTGTTTGTGGGATAGTGGCACAGCTCAGTGGTAGAGCGCTGCGGTCATGACCGCGATAACTTGGGTTCGAATCCTGATCATTATGGACTCCCAAGATGGGTATGAGCTTTTCCCGTTTATTCTATCTCTATAACAAGAAAACTAGCCTATGAGATGGAGCCTTGATACTGACTCACTCATGGTGCTCCATTATAATGTTCACAATGTGTTGGCAGACAACCAACCCAATGGCTTGTGATCATGTCAGTGCATGACATAGCGTAACTAATCCATTTTACTGCTTGAACCATAGAGATTTTCTCTATGGTGTGAACTCTGAAGTTCATGTGATCATGAGTCAGACTGCCCTTTCAGAAACAATCAGCGGCCTGTGGCCGTTTTATCACTTGACCTGCCCTGTTTGTCACGTGTAATACTCATGATGTACTCTCCAGCGCAGGATTATAGAGGAAATGACTTTATGCACTTCAATGTCTCCGGCACCAGTAAAACAAATGAGAATGGAAAGACAACTCCAAAATTATGTTAGAGCTATCAACATTTTGTTTTGTTGGCGGTAGACCAGGTTGATTCGTAGGCATCGTGATCATCATGAGCTTGAGGGCATTTTTCGATTAAAGGAGCGCCACTCCGCTCTCAATCACTGTTTCAGCAGTAGTCCTCTCAGACCTGTGTACAAAGCAGCACATGCATGTGATCAGCCAGGGATAGTCTCTCGAAATACTCTGCCATAGCCACGGGAATTAAACTCGGCCCACTGAGAGAACAGACAGTGAGATACATTCATTCTCCCACTGAGCTATCAACATAGGCACACCTATGTCTATTGGTTGGTTTATATGTGGCTGCTGGTCAGCTACTTGATATGGAACTAATGAAAACTGTCTGCCTGCATATGGATTTGACCCCTGAGCGATACAGAATTCTATTCAACATTCGTTACTTTTTTCCCGATTCCCGCAATTTATATCTCTCTAAAATTTCACCGTGAGCTGTTAGTCAACTACGCTAACATCTGGTAGTTATTCGATACACATTAGTAATCATTTTAGTCGACTTAGAGTTGTTTCCCCAGGTGTTATTTTAGTGTGTGCCAAAAGCACCTAACATGGGCAATCAGAAAATGACACATGAAATATTCTACTGGAGTGATAGAGTAGCTACTGAGAGTCTGGGATTAATTATACAGTCTTCTTTCATATCCTGACCAGAATCAGGAGTTAGCAGAAATTGGCATACTGAGTCTTTGATTCGGCGTTTCCCATGGTGTGTCATTAGGAGACTTTCTGTTTGCACCCGGGTGCCCCACAGCGAAGGTAACTCTATGGGAGGGCCCCCTTTGTTAAATGTCGTGATCTAAAACTGATGAGGGTGTTGCGAAAGACAAAGATTTTGCCCAAGCTGGGAATTGAGAGAATTAAAGGTCCAAGGCCGAGTATTCTATCAACTATCGGTTCACCCCAATTATATAGTGATATATTCATTGTTTATACTATCCTCTTCCTAGCAATTAGCTAAAAGTGATGTCATAGAAAATCTGCTTATTCCTTTCTGAGGTAATCTGAAATGACAGGATGCATTTAGCGTAGCTGTGAGTCAGCAACAGGCAGCGGCGTGCCAGGAATGAGTGCAACTGAAGACCAGCCCGCTCACTGGACTATCTCGAATTTCATTGTACGACCTAAATTTGTCCTGCTGCCAATTTTTTCTCCTTTGAACCCATCTACAAACAAGCCCCTGCCTCAATAATATGGTTTACATAAAACAAAACTAACCTAACTCAATCTACACCCGATGCGCTGCCTACATGTCCCAAAATTGGTCCCATTGGAAACAATAGGCATTCTCGGACATGCTAATGTAGCCCTAACACATTGGGTAAAAGAGGGCTCTATCTTAATTCAGGTGGCCCGCGCGTTAGCCAAATAGACTGAAATCATGCGAATGCGAAAATTACCGCTGGCAACAGAATAAAAAGTGAAAGTCCAATTTGTTAGTCTGTCCGAACAACCGTGACAGCGATTCAACTTATTTTTCTCCCTATCGTGCAATAAGCCTTGAGTCACCTCGTCCTAAAACATTCGATTGTCTTGTCTGGTAGAGTAGAGAGCTCCAATGCGTATGTTCAGGCAGTACAACACGCTGCCGGTGTGTTGAAATAGCGGCAGGGTAACGCGAAATGAATAATTTTAGCATGTCCGGAAATACCTGATGCCTTTCTCTGCAAAGACAAACAGCAATGTCATAAGGAATAGTCTCCAGTTCAAATCCACAGCTTTTTGATCTATATGGAGATGAAAAAACATAAAGTGACTCCATTCTTTGATTACATAACATGGACCCTGTACAGAAATGAATGAGCTATAATCATGACAAAGAAAGTAAATAAAGAAAGTTTTGACTGCATGTATACATGCCATATGGGTACCAGTTATTACAGGCATGTATACATGCCATATGGGTACCAGTTATTATAGGCATGTATACATGCCATATGGGTACCAGCTATTACAGGCATATATACATGCCATATGGGTACGAGTTATTACAGGCATGTATACATGCCATATGGGTACCAGTTATTACAGGCATGTATACATGCCATATGGGTACGAGTTATTACAGGCATGTATACATGCCATATGGGTACCAGTTATTACAGGCATGTATACATGCCATATGGGTACCAGTTATTACAGGCATGTATACATGCCATATGGGTACCAGTTATTACAGGCATG
>Ga0224501_10003827_pt1 | contig 11866 bp, 9 predicted proteins | sample SF_Oct11_sed_USG_4_FD_169105 | JGI IMG/M metagenome (GOLD analysis project Ga0224501, IMG submission 169105) | Sediment microbial communities from San Francisco Bay, California, United States - SF_Oct11_sed_USGS_8_1 | ecosystem: Environmental > Aquatic > Marine > Sediment | place: USA... | reverse complement strand
GGTTCCGGGTTTAAACAAAAATTACAGCAGCGTCTGTTCTGTGGACACGCGGTTTCCACTTCTTATATCTTGTATGGTGCTGCACTAAGCCAATCGAATGATGCATACAATCATAACGAGGCTCATTATAGGAATCCAATAATCATATGGAACTGTTGCAGACACACATATCAAACACGCTTGGCATATGCTGGATAGATGTTTTTTCATTACAGGTTCAGAAATCATGTGTGGCGTGACGTTAGGATCACTCTTTATATTAGTTATTGTATCACAGGTGAGTTACAAAACTTAATTTTCTACCTAGCTAGGATCAAGGTTCTTCTATGTTGTTGATCGCTGGCGTCATTACGACTGCCTTGTGCCACTATTGCGCTACTATTGACTGTTGTGAGCTTGGTGAAAGCTGGTGCTTGATATTCACACCTTTCTGTTACAGGTTTCTACTAGTGGAGTATACAAATTAGAACTATTACAGTTTAATAACGACAATGGATTATTAAATGATAACACATGCTGTAGTGGACAACTATTAGATGGAATATGCACAGAACAGTGTGTAACTCACTTTCGGATATGTCTAAAACACTTCTCTAGAAATATCCAACCAATGGACGAATGTACTTATGGAGAACATACTACTAACGCTATAGGAAATAACTCCTTCCAATTTCCTAAAGAACGGGACGACTTCACCAACCCCTTGGAGTTTCCTTTCCAGTTTGCTTGGCCGGTAAGCGGATTATAACTCATGGAAGCCACCAGAAATGGAGCATTAAAGGAGATATACACCCCCGCATAAATGGCAGATGGCTTGCATGATGCAGTGAAGTCACCTCCTATAGCACAAAGCGACTAATCCTTCATCAGACGTCTACTCCCGATTGTTGAAACCCCTTTTGTTGAATCGTTTTACTAACCAGTCAAACATTAAAGCTAGTTTGGGCCCCATTAAGATATGCCCCTTTATCTTTTAGGGAGACTTCAGTTTGATATTGGAAGCGTACCACGAATCTCGAATACAAGGTAGGTCATATGTAACATTCAAGTCTTCGGGCAGCATCGTCGGTGCAACAAGTGCACTGCTCTGCCCAGGCCTAGTATCCCGGGGAGATTAATCGCCACAAACCCAGTAGGAATCTTTGGCTAGTCACTATCAACTGTATGAATTATTAAACTTGTGGATCGGAAGAACGGACTTTCTAGTCACGGCGAACTATACCATCCGCTCCCCGGTGGCCAGCTCGTATCATGTTTTATTCAGCGACCACTGAATACATCGGGCCAGCCTCGCGCTGATCATCGCGTACCAACGTCGAGTGGGTCAAGAGATAGCGCTGATGTAGCAATAGCTGAATCCCCTGTGAACACGCGCAGCTGTCCGTGGCGGGAGCTCGCAAACACTAGAGACAAGATAATGGTTTACTCTGCGGTATAGGGGCATGTGCCTGTCCACTTGAATTCAGCGATAAAAATCGTAATAATTTTAATAACAATGCGTGGTTGGGCCCTCCCTGACCGGCTGAATATCTGGGAATCCGTTCGGTTTTTGGTCCTCTGTGACACCCGGTGCGCACTTGAAAGAAAAGTGAAAGGCAATTGTGCAAGATGAAAGCCCTGGAGATGGGACCACTTCGATACAAAAGGCTGCAAAATGGAAATAGCTACCTTTACATTAGAAATGGGATTTGGCTACGTTGTCAATGAGCAGCACTCAGTCTCGCTATCGTGGTAATAAAGCATCCATTTGGGATAGTTTCCTATTAGGCCTCAACGAATGCAATCTTACTGCCATTAATGCTACAGTGAGCACTAAATACCCCCAGTGCACAGTTTTTTCTCCGCATAGTTTTGTTCAAATGTCAGTGTTGGCTTTTAAGACAGGGGCCTAAGTAATGGATTAGCCGATTAGCAGACAGTAGCCAGTTATGAGGCCTTTGTCTCTGGTCCATTTAATGGATCTTCAGATCAATGTGTAACTGTGGCAGAAATACGCAATAAAATCATAATGCACTTGTTTGATTTTATCAAAATTGAGCCTAATTATGCCGTGTCGAGTCGAGCGCCAGGGCTGCCGTTAATGATTGCCGCCACTGGCTGCATTCCTTTTGATCGCAGTGGGCTGGTCATTCCTCCTCTCTCGTACACTTTGTTTGACCATTGAACCGGCTCTCGTGTTGCAGATCAGCAGCTGATAGCTCGCCTAGCCGATTCCGGTTCGATCACTCCGGCCGACAATTGGTACCAACAGCGATGGAATGCGACTAGCTCCAAGTCGCTGCAGTTCCGCTATCGCGTGACTTGCGATGAGAATTATTATGGCAGTGCCTGTCTGCAGTACTGCATCCCACGCGACGACGAACTTGGCCACTATGAGTGCGGCTCAAACGGAGAGAAGATCTGTCGTCAGGGCTGGGAAGGAGAGTTCTGTGATCAAGGTAGGAGCTACAACCACCTAGCTTCTAATTAGTCCTTCCAGCCCGCGAACGAGAGAGCAATCAGCCACTGATGCTGGCAAACTGATTGAAGGTTTTATAGGAACTGATGGCGTGTAGTTAACGTTTTAGCGTGATTGTCCGCGCCACCTGACTTGTTCTGCTGGCAGCATCAAAGAGCCACTGACAAGCTGGAAAAGAATGCGCCACAGTCAGTTGTTACCGCGTTAATGTTTCCAGACAGCATCCGACATTTGGCCTTGTTTATCCGCGTGTTTTAGCAGCAGTATGAAAAGTCTGGCTTTCCTCGAATTGCAAGTCATTCATTGCGCCGGGCTACTAGCGAAAGAGAATAGGGAGAGTCTTTCCTTGTGTAACGTCCCGCGCTCATGGTATTGTGTATATTATTTAAAGCGGGCACACCAGCCGACAGGTGTGTGCAGCCAACCAATAAGCATTGGCCTCGCTATTGTTGTTGCATTAAAGAAAGAGGCTCCTGCCACTAAACATCTGTCCACGCAGCGCTATGCACTCTGTTATTGTGATAGGGCCTACTATTGTAATCTCGCTGTACTGATAGTCCTTTACCCACAGACAGATGGTAGCCTAAATTAACATGATTTATAATTCTAACGAGGAGACTACGCGTATATATTTGCCGAGTCCAGATTTTCAACGCATGGGTTTCTTCTTCATTTGTAGCCATTTGCTTGGAGGGCTGTCACGATGAGCACGGATTTTGCACTCGGCCAAACGAATGCAGGTAAACTATCCAATTAAGACCAACTATCCGATTGGCAATCATTAAACCATCGCAGGAGTACCAATTGAAATATCGCTCGAGTAAATCCTATCATAACCTTACCTTGCCCCGTAAGTCCGTAATGATCGTGTCAGCAACAAACTATATCAAGCCAGTCTCATTAACCGCACGGTTGCTGCTTTGTAGTTGCCATATGGGCTGGGAAGGGCGTCTATGCGATGAGTGCGTCACATATCCGGGCTGCGTGCACGGATATTGCCAGACTATGTTTGAGTGCCGCTGCTATGATGGCTGGGGAGGTCTCTACTGCAACCAAGGTGAGCAATGGGAGAGAGACAGAAAGTGGAGGCAGGAGGGCTGCCAGCGGAGGTCGTGTGCCTACTCTCATACTCATTAGAGAGAGATAAAAGCGTGGCATATATTAGGACCACTTAGAAACTCAAGTATGCTGAGCGAGCGTTTTCATTGGCTCGCTATGTTGTCCGTATAATTATAATAAGTGTGCGCTAGTGTTTGTTGAAAGAAGGCCAGTTGTCATTGGTTGAGCAGACACCTGGCCACGTACATGAGAACCGTGGGAAGATAGAATTGATTTGAGTTGACTCCACATTCACTTGTTGGCTGGCATTTAGAGAACAACAAATTGTTTAGGGCCGCGAACTAGCCTGAAAAGACCAATCCTACTTGAGGGAGATAATCTGACTGAGTTACCGGAGGTGGCCCTGTCTTATACAATATACCTTGAGCAATATAGGCGTATTGCCTACAGGTACACAATACATGGCAACTGAGAGCAGTATGAATCAATTCGGTGACAGCTCAATCAATACCAGCATCAAGTTAGAAGAATAGCCAGCATGGCTCTCACAAGACTCTTACCAGTCCAATTTGTCTACAACTCGATGCTGTTTGTTCAGTGAATTTCTAACTACGACTGTAACATTTATGCCACTCGAAACTCTGTTGGGAATCAATTTAAGGGAGAAAAAACAGTCACTGATGGCTCAGTGACTCGAGTCAGTCCTTGAATGGAATCAATAGCTGGCTCACTAATGAATAATCATGATCCTACCCTTTTGTTAATGCCCTAACTGGTCCCCTTTGGTGTAGCATGAAAGAGTCGCTGGTATTTTTTATGCGGTATCACGACTGTTTGTTTTTGGCCAGCCACTGGTGCTGTTTATATAATGGCATCATGTAGGAAGCCCGTGTGGTTAAGGACTGTGAGTGGTCAGGCCTGGGAAACTATTAACATTTTAGTTGAAAAAGAAACTGTCACAGCAATTATCATTGAAGACTCAATTAGGCCAAAAGACCCGGGCTGCACTAGCGAGCGAGCGGCTTGCGAGCTGGCTGATTATAAAACGCAGGTGCCTGGACTGTCTTGCTCATTACCTGCCTAAACTAATGTTGCTACTCTTGTTTAGAGTCATAACAACTGCTACAAGCATACAAAATTACAAACCACTTCATAATTGACAGGCCCTCCCTGTTCTCACGGTGCGCTATATCTCCCTGCCTTCTGCCTTCAGGTATATGACTGCGGTAACTCTTAAATTAACCGGTTTCCTCTCCTTTTACAGATCTGAATTATTGCACCAACAACAGACCTTGCCGAAACGGAGGTACCTGTACTAACACGGGCGAGGGTTCCTACACATGTACCTGCCCGATAGGTTACACGGGTACAAACTGTGAGCGAGAGGTGGATAACTGCGAGGTCCAGCCGTGTGAGAACGGCGGAACGTGCAAGGTAGGCGACCGATCATCGAAACTAGCCACGGCATAGGAATGATGCCGAGAGAAAATGTCATCCCATTCAATTTATAGCCTCGGGGAATAGAACTGGTATTATTGCAAGCTGACTATAATTATGAAAGCTGTGTTGTATTCTCAATTACTGGCATGAGTCTGTCGGGTCTCCTGGGCGGTACGCTGCCCAATTACCCATAGTTCTGGCAGGCTCGGGCCACTGACTGATTGATTTGTGATAGCCCAGTTATTGAATTAGCAGGGAAACGAGTAATTGTCGAATAGAAGGAATCCCTCGATTGACAACCGTGTCTCATTGTTTGTAGGATGTCGGCAACGACTTCGTGTGCGAGTGTCCGCTGGGCTTCGCCGGCTCACGCTGTGAAATCTCAGCCGCTCGGTGCGAGCAGAACCCGTGTCAAAATGGTGGCAGCTGCGAGCCGATTGGCTCGGGTTATCGTTGCCATTGTCCGGCCGGATGGGGTGGAGTCAACTGCAGGCAGAATCGCAATGAATGCCTCAAAAACCCCTGCAAGAACGGTTAGTGTACTATTAGTGTTCGGAAACGCGCCTAGCTTCTGTATAATAGCCTCATAGGCAATCAGCTGGCTTGCCAAGATTGTGCCACTTTCAGTGAGCAATTACAGAGATAGTTTGACTTGGCAACATTATGATACACATTTATTACTCCGCACCTATAACTAGTTTGGGAGGTTGCACGCGCTGACGAATGATGTGGGCGCTGCCGATCCGATTGTGATGTCGCCGCGTTCACACGGGTATTATAAAGCAAGCTGTCACTTATTAGCCGCGTTCAAAGCGCAGCGGGTTGCATGCTAATACCCAATCAGGCCTTTGGATGACTGGCGCTGCAGTTCAAAACATATCCATATCGGTAATAGTCCTGGTAGAGAGCATGCAGACTTATTGATTGGAAAATAATTATAAATTATTACATTCGTTGATATTCTGTTGCGCACGACTAGAATCGGTGTTATGGAAGTATTTAGCTAAGTGATATGACCGATTGAAAATTAGCGAAATTAGCTGCGGGCGGCAATCGGTCGCACGGGGCTTAGGCAGCGATCATGTGATCTATCAGCGCTACTTCCCTGTTTAGAGTGAGAGCTATATAATGTATTCCCTGTATTGATTCAATATTGTTCCACCTCTGTGATTCATTACCACATTTGCTCATTTTAGGTGGTAGCTGTGTTGATGGCCACAACCAGTTCAGCTGTGTGTGCCCGCCTGGCTTCAGCGGGGATCTCTGCGAGCGAAACCGTGATGAATGCGCCGGAGAGAATCCGTGCCAAAATGGTGGCACTTGTGTTGACGGCGAGAATGAATTTGTGTGTCGGTGTCGGCCAGGTTTCATCGGCACAATGTGCGAGCTCAATGTGGACGACTGCATGACTCGGCCATGCGCCAATGGAGGTAAGAGAGGGCGTCCAATATATCGGCAGACTGGTTATTGACACTGGAAGCCCCGAGCTGACTTCAAAGATAGGGCACAATAGGCCGGTTAGCGCGTGTCAGTCCCTGGCCGATAATCGGCAGTCGTGACGTCAGTCTGTTTGTTTGAATTCTCAGCTGTAACTCTGTTTGTTTGGGTTTTTCAGGGTCGTGTGTGGATAAAGTGAATGACTTCGAGTGTTTCTGCGCCCCCGGATTTACCGGTCGAATGTGCGGAGAGGAAATCAACGAGTGCGCCTCCTCCCCCTGTATGCATGACTCGACATGCGAAGATAAAATTGGAGCGTACGAGTGCCACTGCTCATCCGAATGGGAGGGAGAACACTGCCAGTACAAATTCGGCGAGGGACCGACGACAACAACACCGCGCCTCATCACAAAGCCAACGAGCGTTCCGGCTCAGCCCGCGATGGTCGGTGAGAGTCGGGAGACGCAGGAGCCACGCGATGAGGTGGAGCTCACCCACTCCCAACTCATCCTTATAGTCTGCTTCGGCAGCGGCATCCCGATGGTGCTGCTGCTGGCGCTGGTCAGTCTTCTGCTCTACCGTCGCTGTAAACGTAAACGCGTGCAAGACAACGCCTGCGAGGAAGAGGCACAACAAAATGAGATCAACTCGATGAACAACCGAATCCATAACACAATGAGTAACAAAGAGAAGAAATATGCCAAGGACTCGTACGCATACCCGACAGCGGAGAAGCTGGAAGCGGAGTGCTGCGCCGCGCCGCCGGCAATAACACTGGACTATAAAAATGAGGCGAGTGCTCTCTCCTCAAAAGTGATACATAAAGATATGCTGAAAGATATAAACGCTGTAAGGCAGTATCACAAACCTACAAACTGTCAGCTCACCACTGTGGAGCAATATCTACAATATATGAGTCAGCGGAACGCGTATAGTCCAGTGTCTATCCCCGAACGCGCGCCACACTTCATCGATATAAATACAGTGAGCGGCTCGCTTGATCGGCGCACCACAAACCGTACCAGGTAAGCTGACGAAGGGTCCTTTTGTCTTAGGTAGCCGAGGAATCAATTCTTGATGTTTACTCGAGTTGACTAATTAGGCCAATCAAACAGGGAGCTGGTCCCTGATGAGCTACGTGTGTACACTGCTCTGGTCCCTAGATATTCGACCAGTGTACAGCCAATCCCTATAAGGCTGAGTTGGTGGGCCCCGCGGTGTCTGATAAGATAAAGCTCTGTCTAGCCCAGCTGGTAGTTATCACTGACTCATTCCTAACGGTCCGTTTTCTTGTTTTTTAGCGATCCGAGCTTAACGGCGAGAGACAACTCACGTCAAGCGTTATCGTCGCCTCACTCTAGTACGCAGGCAGATACAGACTCTCCGTATCAGAGTAGACAGTTTAACGCTACATCTGTGTAGCGTGACCTCGGTGCATTCTGTCCTTCTCACGACTACACAACTCTCTATAACTGCTTGGTCTCACAGCTCGGCGGCAATTCTATTTTTGTAAATTTCGTGTATATTTATATCATACCTACATCGCGGTTACCAATAGCTGCGAACTTAATAGTTGGTTTTACTTGCACTGTTTTGCCAAATTCGGCTGTTGGTTGTCAATATTGTCTCAAAAGATGCAAAGTTTATTTATTTTAAATTGTTACTGTGGCCAAATCAGCCACATCTGATATATTTTGCTGCGCGAATGAGAATTTGGGCCCACTACTTCTCAACTGTACCTAGTCGTAATAAAAGCAGGCCTTCGCCTGTGCCGTTATTTGGAATGTGTAGATGGTTTTTCTATTGCGAGAGCCCAGCTTAAGCAGCTTTAAGTGCACATTCAGATTTCCTTTTATATATTTTTATGGTGTAGTTAGTAAGTTATTATTTGGCAAAACGGATGGCGGGACACCATCCCAACCTGTACATAGATTACCATGCTTAGACCAAGCCGATTATTTATTTTTAGCATACTGATGCTAATAAGAGAAAATAAAAAATCTTGAAACTTATTACATGGTTGTAATAGTGCCTTTTCAGCCAGTGGGATTAGTGCACCTGAAGCGTACTAAGCAGCTACTAATGTACATGATTCCCTGTGGATCGCTGGTAGTAGAGTATGGGCAATTATGAGCTCATAATGTTTGAGACATCTTGCAGTATACAACCTTGAGACGAACGCTGTTGCGCCCCCATATTATCATGCTGTGAGTTGTGCATAGTGAACATCTGCCTTGAAATTGATGCCATTTCCGACTGAATGGCTTTTGATCACTAGATAATAGAATTCCATTTTGTTTATATCCAGGCCCGGTTACTGGCTTTGACAAAAAGAAACGTAGTCCCTGTAGAACGAGCTATGAATAGCACGGTGTATGCACTGTTATTGTTTGGGGCATTATTAAAGGATATCGGAAGGGAAAAGCGCAGTTCCGGATTGGGGTCATAAAGGGGTATAAGCATTGAGCAGGTAGGACGGCATTATAAGGCAGCTGCAAAGGATATTTGTGGCTAATGGGAGGATATACCCGGGTAATGATCCACCTGCTCACCTGGCCAGGATTCTGGACATCATACCAAACTTTGAGCTGTAACTTATAGCCAGAGAACTGTAAGCCTGAGGAGATTGCTATATCCGCAGAGATGTCCAGAAGAGACCAGTCTGTTTAGACCAGGTGTAGACATTCGCGGGTTCAGTGAAGGGCAAGACATTTTGGGTTATTGCTTATTTCCAACAAACTGAACCGCCAGGTGCGACTCCACCCAAAATAAACAAGGGAAGCAGGGAAATCAATAGTCAGTCCCTGGCCTGGTCCCTGATTGTCTTTGGAATAACGGTTTCAACTAGCAGAATGGTATACAATCACAATGCACCACCATAGCTCTGACAAGGAAAAACTTCCTACCAACCAATGACTGAGCCAAAGTGGGTTGTTTTGCGTCTGTGAGGAAGCTATGAAGGAGGTTATAGTACGCCCACTTACTTACAGTTACAGCACAGGGTGCATAACAATTATGCAGAGAGTTTACTCACCTACACTTCTAGATAGATATTTTTACCTCTGTTTACACTCGCTAATAACAAGCCGTGGCTGTAAACAGAGCTTAGCAACTTACCATGGCAAATAACAGATGATCTACATTCCCAAACGCTGAGTAATCCTAAGGAGAAAACAGGGAGAACGTTCAATATGACCCCAGTTGATAGTCCATGAGTACATAGGTCTATCCCAATGCTGAGCCACACTAGAAATGAAGTGTGATTCATGCGGTGAACAGGTCAAGGCGTGTACATTTACACCATGATGACTCATGGTTTGTAAAACCACGGGCATACACGAGATCCGGAGTATTCCCAACAGTCTATCACGCTGAATTATATCTCTGTTTCTCTTCACGTATGCTGGTATACACCCATTGCGGGTGTCACAGAATTTGTCTGCGCATGAGAGCGTTTTTATCTTGTAGGTTCATCGCAAGATCTCATATCATGGGATATCCAATACGAATCTCCCCATGTAAAAGTCTCCCCAAATGTAATTTCAGGAAACAAGGTTTTGCGCTGGAGAAATGGAAGAGCATCAAATTGGCCTAGCAACACTGCACTGGCCTTCATTGCCACTGAAGGACTGTACTGTCGAAGGGCTGTACTGTTGTGATTAACTAACGTCTTCCATCTAGCTAACTGAATATAACATGGTGGTTTCCCACACTTTGAGCCTGGAAATCTAATCAACTGATTCTATGCTCCCTTTTAATATAATTATAAATTATATTGAATTAAAATGGAATTAATGATTTCTTAACCCTGGTTCAGACCCTATACTGATGGGAATAAACCCACACTGATTCCTTTACCTCTAGGACAGAGCTGCTCAATGGTTAGATCGGTTACGAAGCACAAGGGTCCCAGATCAAACCTCAGCCATGACAGGTACCCGTTGTGAGTGTGAGTTTCAATCTATGGCTCAAAACAAGCCTCTGTACAAGGTATAGCGTTGTCACTGGCTCGCATGTGAAGCTCTGTGCTAAACTACAACTAGTCAATTAACCGACAACTTAATTGTAGCTCTAAAGAGACCACACGAGAACCGACTCTGAGTGATCAAGTGTTACTTCTGCTGCGATACCCACCTCTCAATTCAAAGGAGAATTGTGTAGTTCACAGCAACACATCCTTTGGATTGTTTGACTGTTTCATTTTTAGATAATCATCATCATCATCGTCGTCGTCGTCGTCGTCGTCGTCGTCGTCGTCATCGTCATCATCATCATCATCACGTTCACTCGTACTGAGCCCACTGCAGATTTAACACGTCCTGATGTGTTCACAAACACCTCACAACCATGCACCTCAGTCTCTAGTACAAAATTCTCTCTACCATGTCTCTTTACCACCATTCTGTTTTTTGTCTTTCCCTCCCTATTTTTTGTTCAGGCTCCCTAGAACTATTGTCAATCATACTCAAACAAAGCAAAGTTAATTAAACTAGTTAAACTGATCATTTTTGTTGTCCTTTGAAAGGATAATTCTTTTAATATAAATTGTGTTACTAGTAGCTGCTGTGAGGAAATAACCAAGTTACCTGGCTATTGATAATGGCAACTACTGTGTGGTCTGATACACACCACTTCAAAGATAGTATCATTTACATTAGTATCTCATACCGCAGTAAAAAGATACTGAATGTGTGTCTATTTAATCGAAACTTCCTAAAACAATTATCTTCAGAGCATGTGTGAACAGCCACTGGAAATAGTAGCCTAACCTGTATCGGTTAACACAAACACAAGATGCGTGTCATAAGTGTGCCCATACCTACATCCGATTTTCAGTAAACTCAATCCAAAAACATGGATTCATACTTTTAGAAACTGGTACAATATCATTCCCATATTTTTCGTCAGTTTCAAATGAAGTGGCTAGTTTTTTTTAATATTTAGTCAGCCGCAGGCTAAACGCGAATCCGTGATACGTGAATAGGTTGATTTGCTAAGGGCAGGAACAAGGCTATTGAGCAGAGACAGTATATGGCATGATCGGTGTAGACAAACCTATACACACAGCTTTCCTCTGGGACCGAGATGAAATTCATCTATTGTTATGTATTGGATGTAATCAAGGTGTATTATACAGAATGAAAAGAATGAAGATTCACTCAGAAACTAACGCCTGATTATTCACCCATAAAGTTTCGTAAACTAATTTGTACAGAAAGGCTGTATATTGTGATCTACGTAAAACAAAATTATCATGTCCTACGGTGTTGCCACCTATGACCTGTTGATAGAGTTGACCTTGTTTCAACTCTCACAATTAGCATGGCATCGTCGAGTATACTTTATAATCTGACAACAGTATTAAAGAGCTATTGAAGCTACTAGTCACCAACTACTAGTGCGATTCTCTTGTTTTCTTGCTGTCCCTCTTCTATACCCGTGTTCACTCTTTGCTGTTTGTAAAAGATGATA
>Ga0224501_10003826_pt1 | contig 11866 bp, 12 predicted proteins | sample SF_Oct11_sed_USG_4_FD_169105 | JGI IMG/M metagenome (GOLD analysis project Ga0224501, IMG submission 169105) | Sediment microbial communities from San Francisco Bay, California, United States - SF_Oct11_sed_USGS_8_1 | ecosystem: Environmental > Aquatic > Marine > Sediment | place: USA... | reverse complement strand
TACTCTTACGTCCGTGCTTGTGTTCATGACACTTACCACAAGCAACCTGGAAATGCAACGGTGCAGGGGACTCCAACTAATACATACTAATTACATTAACAGTTACACTCAGTCTCACACCAGTTCACCTTTTATTCGGTTTCAGTGGCTACGGCTAACAGTCACAGTCTGCATCTGACTATAGGTATAGTCTAGACTCTAGACCATAGTGACTAGGCTCCTCTAGACTATCGTATAAACAGTGAGTGAGTGATTACTCACTTACTGCTGGGTAATCACTCACTTACTTACTAACTTCTCAGTTACTGACCGACTCATGACTGACTGAGTCAGTCAGTCCGTGGCTGAGTAGTAGTGACTATTGAGTGATTGAGTGACTGACTGACTCAGTCAGAGTCGCTGACGACTAACTCAGTCAGCCACTGACTGATGTGATCATTGACTTGAGTCGGTAACTCTGAGTGACTGTGAGTGAGTGACTCTGAGTCTGATTCAGTGACTGTGAGTGTGAGTGACTGACTGAATAAGTGAATTATGAATAGTGAATTTGATTACCCACCAGTGATCAGTCAGTGTGTACGCAATTGTCACATTGATTGTCGATTGTTTCACTTTACTCACGGTGTCACTGGTGATTTGCACTCTTTTCTCTTCACAGTTCAGGTACAACTAGGCGTCAAATGTCAATATGATGTGATGATAAATATTATAAACGAAATAAAAACAAGAAATTCTACCGGATATATATAGTTAGTGGAACTAGTCACACCAGAAAATAACATTTCGAACATTATTATCGGTAGGCTGTAATTCAATCAGCATTAAATATAATACGATTTACCGATACAGGTGTATTATAAACACTGAGCCAAATATTTTATATAAACGCTTTGAAAATGACAAGCTTTGAAACCGATGAACATATTTCTAGACAACACTATACGGTGATTGGTAGCATCCGTCAACAATATAATCTTTCCTCAAGATTCTAATACTGTACTTGTGGAATATACAAATACAAATACATGATATAATAGGCTATATACTCCTGAATACTTCTACTGCGATCGTCTGATCCGCCTCTTAGCTGTGAAGTGCTGTGGTAATGCCGCCTAAGAAGCCCGCTCCAGCAGTTGCGCCCAAGAAGGCGACCACCTCAAAGGTTGCTTCAAAACCCGCAGCAGCCAAAGCTGTCCCAGCCAAAGGCAAAACGACTACACCAACTAAAGCGCCAGGTACAGGATAATAGACAACCACTGCATCCTGAAAACAGCCCTTATATAACTCAGCTACTAGTCATTTGTATTCCTTCTGTATAATGCTTTTTACCTGTTGGTGGGTGACTACCGCAAGACTGGTGCCTGGGAAATCTTGTGGGGGTTCACTATTATTATGTTTGATTTATAGCTGCTAAAAAGGGTGACTCCAAAACTGTTGCAAGCAAACCACCAGCCCCTCCAGCTAAGAAGTGGACTGAGCAAGATGATATGGCAAGAAAAATACAGACTATTATCCGCGGGTTTCTGGCTAGAAGGAAACTAAAGAAACTGAAAAAAGGAAAACAGGATTACGAAGATCTAATGGACAAGTTAGAAAGAGATGTAAGGTGCTGGGTATTCTTCATCAGATGTGTCAAGAAAGCTTCAATTTCAAAACTACTTGAAGGTTTCTGAGGAACTGTGGGATAACTCAATGTCAAGAGTTGTTATGGAGCATGACTCCTGCTGTGGAAGCGAGCACCTCACTCAATACTTAGCTTGTATTGCTCAATAGTCAATCTCTTGCTTAGGAAGTCTATTAGCTAGGATGTGCCCCTTCTAATAACGGGAACACTACCTAGATTTTTTTTCTATAGGCTTGTATAGCAATAGCGCAGCAGCGTCAAAAAGAGGCTGAGGAGGAGGCAAGAAAGGAAGCAGAAGAGCGAAAACGTAAAGCCGAAGAGAAGAAGAGAATTAAGAGAATGCTTGAAGCGGCATTTGATGGAGAGATGGATGAAGTCAATATCATCCTGAAAGAGGTCGGCAGCATCTAGAAACATTCCAGTATGCACAGTAGGATTAGAAATTTGCTTTGGACCATTGCTCAATCTGCATGCTATTTCGAACGTTATGGTTTTTCTATCCGGAAAGCCAGGAACGGGGTGGTAGTCAAGATGTTCCCATGTCCCGAGTTCAATTCAACACCTCACTCATCTTTGTTTTCGATTTGGCAGTAGCTTTCCATTCACACTAGTGATTCAGCACTATATACGGTGTCAAGAAAAATGGTTGCCTGCAGAAACCTAGAGCATCAACTTATAACACTATGCCAACCTTACAATGATATGAGTTGTAAGTCTGTACTGGTGGCAGGGAGGTATGAGTATATTTTTCTCTCATCGCTTAGTACTTGACAGATGTCTTTTTCCTGGGTGACTGTAGGTGAAGGAGTTGGATGATAAGATGGGAATTGGCACTGATATGATAGGTGAAGCTCTGAGGCAGCGACATATGATGAATATGGTAGACTGTGAAGACGCCCATGGTCATACTCCTCTGTCAGAAGCAGCCAGTAAGTCTGCATTAAAATGATAACATCAACGAGATCAACATAACCAATGAACTATCGCTCAATAGCTTGCAACAGACATAAACATCCATCTGGTGCAAAAGATCTCTATAGGAGAGGACAACTCCGTCTGCAGCTGTCCTCTAAACTCAGGTTCTCCTGTCAAGCACACTTGCAAATTGAAGGATCGTATAAGATATTGATCAGACCTCCGTGTTCTGGAGAAGTAGGCGGAATAAATCATGTGAGAAGCTCATGTTTACAGTCAGTGGAAACTTAAACCTCGGCTTTTGTTTTCATGGACCTTAATGCAAAAAAGACTTCTGGTCTTATTTGAACTATCCATGCAAAATAAAACTAAACTAACTAACTAACCCCAAGTCAAGCACTTCAGCCTTTAAACTTCTCCACTATCCCTCTAGACAATCAATTACAGGAAGTTGCGGCTTTCTCTCTCAGTGTTTGAAGATATTTTATTAGGTGGAGGAAGTGCAGAGATGTGCAGGTTTCTCATAGATCGAGGAGCTGATCCAAACTCACGTGGACAGTTTGACAGAACACCGCTGTACAGGGCTGCTTTTGCTGGACATCTGGACTGTGTTGAGACCTTACTCCAATATGGCGGGGATCCTCGACTGTATGCTAGTGATGGACAGACAGCCGCTAATGTATGTCCAATCATTGATCAATGTGACCTGAGTACCCACCTTTTTAAACCATGGTCTCCTCTAAGCATGCCTGGTCTGTGAAACACCAACTCACATTATCCCTGGAAAATTAGCGAGAATGCCTCAGAGGGTATGCAAACTATTTCTGCAGCCTGTAAATAACCGCCTTTACAGGGCTAATAAGGGATGAATAAAGTTATCCCTAGAGTAAACTGAAGCCCGTGTGTGAACATGGCCGGTCACTGACCCACTTTGTGACTGTGTCTTTTTGAGACCTCGTACAGCATACGGGAATCAGTACAAACTATAGATTACACTCGGAGTGACAATAATGGGGATTGTGAGAAGCAGTCTATGTTTTATCATGATCAATAAAATTGCTGATCTGTTTCCATTCTTCCAGGTCACATCAATTGAAGCGATCAAGGATGTGTTGGAAAGCTGGGATAATGAGCATACTGATCAACTTCTGACCAAGATAGAGGCAGAGAAAGAAAGACGAAAAGAAAAGGTAAGTCTCTGTACTTTTGGGAGGGGTTAAGCTTCCTGGTGGCTGAGAGATTTAATTTTATGGTGGCCAAAAAATGACGATAAACCGGCTTCCTCCGGCAAAGTTACTACAGAAGATTTCCCATTCAAAAGAAAAAATATTTTACACTCTACATGAAGCTGATTCTCACATTGTCCAGAGTCAACCAGTCACTGAATTTGAATTTGGAATATTCTGTTAGGATCAGGCAGCCAATCGCTAAAGCTGTTATATTTGAGAGTTTGCGTAGTTGCGTACCCTGCTATGGAATCCGGATTTTAGTGTTTCCGCTAGTGACATAATTATGCCACTGATTGCACCTACTAACGTATAATGACTTGTTCGGTGAGCCGTTCGCTCACTCAGTGAAAACATTGCTCACTTTGGATCAAAATTACTAGTGATTCAGTGCACAATATGGGTGCAAATATATGAATATGTCTGGTTTACTAGTTCATAACATCAGTGATTGCCTACAAACTGTGGCAGACTAGAAAGAGGAAAACGTATTAGGTATCATCCGAGATTTCTCTCTGTTCATTCTTTAACAAACTATCGTATAATATTCGCTCTTGTGATAAACTGCCTCTGTTCAAACGCAAACTTTTCTATCATCTCATACAATAATCATTATCATTTCAACTGGCACAATATGAAAACATAATTATTTTTAATGATATTGGATGCCAATAAAAGTATATGATAATAATAATCGTATGGAATTCGGAAGAAATTTCATACAAACCTAAGATAGCTCGTTTGCATTTGCGCACCAATGACATCAATTATTTGGGGCCGTTTTCCGTTTTCCGTTTACGTATACGAAAACGAAAACGCAACTCCCCAAACTCGCTAATGCCTGGCACTGATAGTCGTGGGTTCAAAACAGCTCAATCAGAGGAACAGCTTGTTTGGGGGAATTTTTTAAAACCTCTCTGTTCTCCCTGCAGGGAATGGCTACCTGGCTTTCTTCAGAGCCGGGGAAGGTGAACGCGATGAGACAAAGGAGTGACACGCCGTATCAGTTACACTGTTGACTCTCTAACAGTCACTACCTCACACAGCCTTTGGCTAAGAGTCAACCTGTTTTATATTCCCTTAGGAGCGTCAACGCCGTGAAGCAGAGAAGAATGAATTGGACAGAGAGATGGACTTGCTGCAGAAGGAGTTTGATGCAAACCAGAAGACACTGAATAAACTGTACTGTGAACTTAACAAAAGAATAGATGAACATGACCACGCTCCAGCATTAGGGTTTGAGAAACCAGAGATTACCATACAGGTTGGTATAGAAACACTGGGAAGAATTTTAGGGTTTTTTTCCATGATCATGATGTTTCTGTTTAGTATAATAGTGAGGTATTCTGCCCGAAGGCAAGTTTCTCATGACTCGCGGGCTTATCATGGTGTCATTGGACATTACTGAGGTGGTTACCCGTTACCTTCCTCAGCTTTCTGTTTGGGGGTCAGTCAACCTTGTAATTACACAAGTCTGAATAGAGAAACCGTGCAACAAAAATATAGAAATAGGGTTTCAGAACGCAGTTTTTCACCTCTGTCAACGAACGTTAGTGCCATTTTTGTGCAATTATAGAGGCTCAAATGTACCGGTCTCTATTTAGGGCTAGGGAAAACCGGCAAAGCACTTCTTATAACTTAAGTTTTCTACAATCTTACGTTCAAATTTAAGTTCAACTCGATGTTATAAGGGGGTGAAGATCACTAGGTTACTAAGTTTTAGTAATTAGATCCCATTTTACTTCTATTTGGGCCATTCGGGCCGTAGTTATTTGAGTGACCGATATTCGGTTTGTGGAAAAAGACCACTCGCTATCGCTGTGATGAATGCGGAGTTGCCTCCCTTTAAGAAAGGGAAACACACCTCGGAAAGTACGTCGGCAATCGACCGTGTCATAGCCCCTTTAATTTTAATTTATGCAGATAAAATTAATAAGGCAGAAATCTTGTTTTCAAAATAGTCCATGGGTTAAAAGTAGTATATCCCAAGTGTGTATAGAGTTAACAACACAGTGCGTTAGTTTGGTACATGCTCTATTACCTATTGTTGTTGTTAGGCTATCAAAGACTGTGAGGACCAGGTGGAAATTGCTAAACTTGACTTTGAGAAAACGAAGGAGAAAATTCGCGGTCTCAAGATGCTTCAAAGAGAAAAGATTAAAGAAGCAGCGGGTAAATGAATTCACAGATGAATCAATCAGCCAATCAATAAACCAATCAACCAATCGATCAGTCAGTCAGCCAGTCAATTGATCAATCAATTAGTCAGTCAATCAATCAGTCAGTCAGTTAGTGATGTTTTGTGTTCCAGAAGCGGAAGGGGAGGAGTTACCAGGTTTGCACATCACTATCCAGGAGCTTCCCGATCTGCTGTTACGGGATGTTGGTAATCGTATCAGAGATTCCGGAAGGTTAGTCCTACTATTTAGCCAGATCAGCATCCTGAACCAATCAGATAAAGCAAAGCAAACAAGAGTTATCCCCTCATGTCAAAGTTCTCTGAAAGAGTTGATCTAATATCTCAGCAAGTGGTGTGTAAAGAGATAGTACCGTTGGTTCCCACTGTTAAGCGGTTCTCATTCAGCTTGATGTTCACACTGCGTCAGTGGACGCACTGGGCACAGGCAAAATGAGCTGTTTACACTGCCGGGTTACTATAACCAAATAGTCCCCATACACAGTACTCCATGAGGGATCCGTTCTTACTTGGCTAACGGTACTGCCACACTAGACAACTTGCTATTCGAGAAATCGTCGACGGCTTCACGGACGAGTCCTGCGAAGTCGCCTTCTCTTCTTTTAAAATGGCTGAAACATGTACTAATTGGGGTACTGAACTGGAATAAACTAACAGCTTATAAAAAATAATACCGATTTCAGTTCATTTTGATTAATGCTGTTGAAATTCTGTCAAAATTCAGCTGAAATTGTAGCTCTCGTTGGGATGGCGACGGCAGATAAATGTTTTTGCAGTTTACCTCCGATGCCAGTACCGAGTTGAGCTACGACTTCAGACGAATTCTAAAAATAAATTCATCAGAGCTGGGTGAATTAAACTGGAATCAGTAAGTTTTGTTGTCAGCTGTTATGTTCTTTCAGTTGAAATGGTTTATTTCAGTTTAGAACCCCAATCTGTTTCAGCCATTCTAAAAAAAGGAGAAAATAACTGAGCGACGACTCATCGACGAATTCCCGGATGGCAAGTCGTCTAATGTGGCAGTATCTGAACTTATTCACTTTTTACAGATGGCCCCTTATCATCGACACATCAAATCGAACACCGACCTTCTTGAGATACCAAGACACAAATTACGTTAACGCTCTCATGCCTAGAGACGTTGAGACAAACAGTCTGAGAATGTCCTTACTCGGAGCGATACGTTACGGCAAACCATTCGTCTTGGATATGCTCGAGGTCGACATGTTCCAAACAGTTGCAGATCGAATGGAGGAGATTACTGCAGGATTGATGGCATCCATCATGGATAAATCCATATTAAATGAAGACAAGTGAGTCTTCACCAGCAACTATCTATATATGGCTTTACAAAGGAGATTAACTGAATAGGCACTAAACCCAACTGCCATTCTAAAATTGATATGAGGTGTTGTGGACATCTATACTATCTGGAATACCTGGCATTATACATTGTACATGTTAATTAGTTGCGTGTGCAGTATAGCACTTCTGGCATTGCTATAAACTGAAGTTATCTTGTATTATTATAGCCTTGTAGGTTTTTTATGTAGTATGTGGTATTATTAGGTGCAGTGTCTCCTATTCTTATTGATTATATATTTTCAGGTATCTGAAGCTAGTGAGACCAGAAGATGGTGATGATTATGACCACAGGAAGTTTAACAGTATGAGATTGGAAAGATTCAAATTTGTCATTATCACAAAAAACATCTTTCCATCTGAGAGTCTCATGGATCAATCTTATGTGGTCCGAATTCATATCCCAGAGTGATCCTATTCTCCCCGTTTTCTCTGTAACCACTTCCATCCAGCTTATCATGGTTCACTCACTGATTTAACTGTTGTCATGGATAACTAACACGGTAACCGCTGATAAATATGCAGGCATATTATAACATCTGCACCGCTCTTTGGAGCACTAACTGACAGTGTGTTAGATTATTTTGTGATATTTTATACCATTAAACCGAGTCGTTTCCTTTTTTGTGTGCATGCAGTTGACATATTTTTTTGAAGGTTTTTTATCTGAAAGGAAATAAAGTAGAAACCATGAATGTAAGATTCCATTTTTCATGAGAAACTCACTTACAAATATCCAGCCACAGTAGGAGGAGGCTGAAATGCAGGTTTTTAGCGGTGTTAGCGGAATTAGTAGACAATTAAAAAATGTAGGATCTGAAAATGTGTAAGTTACAAGTTTCCAGCACCACAGAACTAATAAAGATCAGCCGGTCAGGTAGTTATATGGAATAACTGAATCTCCTATCAGATTTTACCATAAACGTCAGAATACAGTCTCCTAATGAAGAGGCTTTAACAGAGAAGATAGGGTTGGGATGAGAGGAACAGTATATTTTCATAGTAAAATAGGTAATCCAGTTATATTAGAGAAATAATTAATTTATCATAGCAACTTAAGTGCCTGATAGATGAATAAAATAGAAAGGCGTCCACACCTTCTTTGTTAAAGAGCCTATGTACGCAGACTCGGCCTAACCACTATAGTGACTGCGATACTTATAGAAAACATTGCAGTGAATCTTACTAACAGGGTGACTAGAAACGGGGGAGTATTGGGGGGATTTTGGCAGCGCTGCTGACCAAGAAACGGTTGACAAACACAAAACGAGGTCACCCACACGTTTGGGGGCGGGGTGTATAATGGAGATTCTCCAGTCGTTTGTAACACACAGCTCCCTTATATTGCATAACGGGACAGATAACAGCTGGCCTGCTGAGGGAGAAGCTCTTATATAGAGATATCTCGACCATGGTGGGTCTCATACCCATATGACTGGCCATGATAACCGTCATGCAGACTAGAAGTCGGCGCCATCTCGTACTGTTCGTGATACTCGGCCGGGTGACCATGACCTCCATTTAGTCGCTCGTGGTGACTGAGACTGTGCACGCCCCTGTGTCGAGAGGGCGCGGTATTGTGTCGGGATAGATGCGAGTCACTGTGATGGCCGCCCAGTTCGTGGTGGTGTCCCGGGGAGAGCAGCGAATGGTGGGGAGTGTGTTCGTAATGGGTTCGACGCGGATTGTGAGGTGAAGGAGGCAGGTGCACGGGCGGATGCGTAGCGCGATAATACGCTTCCAGGTACTCCGCCAAGTGTTCACACGCATCCTCCAACTGGTTCTCATCCAGAATTACATCAAACATGTCCTGCAAAGTAAACAGCACATAGCAAGCATGCCCGTAAGACAAGTACACGCTACAAACATATCCGGTGGTTCTAGCAGATGCTAAAGACATGTCCATCGGGCTTAACGGATGCTACAGACATATCCAACGGGCTTAGTGGATGCTACAGACATATCCGGCGGGTCTAGTGGACGCCACAGACATATCCAACGGCCCTAGTGAAAGTTACAAACATGTCCTGCAGGCCTACGGGATGTTAACATGTTTTACAGAGTAAGCAGGATGTTACAATAATGTGCTACAAGACGAACAAGGCGCTATAATTATGCACGTCAAGGCAAGGTAACTTGGACTAGTTTGGCACCACTGTATTTTGTTTCCCCATATGAAGACGTATGACAAGTGCTGGCTGACAGGCGCGCGACTTAACTCTGGGGCATTCGGTGTATGAATCACAGAACTTACCATGGAGCATTGATTGAGTTTCTCTGCGGCTACCAGCTGTACATTCATATTCCGGCTCTGAGACTTGCCTCTGGACTTAATCAGCCTCTGCAGAACCTACAGCGAGAAGATAGCCTCAATCATAACAATACAGTAATTAGGCTGATGTGAATGACCATTATTGGCCTCCATTAGCACAGGTCTTGAACAATTCAAATGAGAAAACACCCTCCTAGCAATAACAATAACGCCAGTTATGAAATGGCTGTATTAGCGCTGTTGGCTGAGATTCAATTGAATTCTTCACCAGAAGATGAATAGGCTTTCTGCCGATTAGAGTAAGAATTCTTCTTAATTTAATAGTGAAAATCAGCATTAGTTTGTCAATGGTGCCGAGCAACTTGCACGGTAGACGGGTCACAATCCAGACCGGTGATGGTTAGGACAACAGCACAACACCTGAGCTGGGTGTTAAACCAGGAACCTCTGACCATAAGCCCAGTGTGCTCTCCACTAAGCTATCCGCCGTTCTTTCTTCTCAACGGTTTTAAAGGCTGGAAGCCTGCCCTGTGTTAACAGTGAGAAGTTCAAGCAGCTACTTACTGATCTAAATATTTATAACCTCTGTTGTTTCATGTACAGTCATGAACGGAAGCTAGGCTTATGCCACTTCTGAGCATTTACAGCCAGTGACCTAGCCGTTCCCATGTTTACAGTAATTTGGGTTTCATCTGCACCACGCAACACGCTTCGCTTCATAATGCCAATTCATGTGTCACACTGAAGGAGCTCACTGATTTGATTTGGAGGAATGAGTTTTTTAATAGCTTACTCAGACACTTAGCTATCATTTTCGACTGACCACCTAAATCTGAGGCTGGTTGGGGCAGTAGGAGCTAGGAATTATGTGATGAGCTCATTTTCATTGTGGGAGGTCAGCATGACTAGGGATCTTTTGATCATGAGCCAAGCACTCTAGCTATTTAGCTATTCGTATTGTTATGACAGAAGACGAGAATGGGCCAGAAAAGTGTCCCCAGCAGTGGGTCACACCACCAAAAGGCAATCACAACTAAACCGAATTTATACCCGAAATACCCTGCACCACCTGAATCGCCACTGCTGTTTGATGAAACTTAGGATGTCTCACACAGAGACAACTAAAGCTAGTTAGTTGCCGAGAGACATTCTGGAAGAGTTTTTGTCACTACTTTACAGTTCAATTTTCTGAACTTGCAATTTTACCAGCGAGAATTATGAGAGTAATGTGCCTAAATGAGACTGTCTGGTTCTGCTAACCTTCGGGGAGGCAATCTTGAGATGAACCATGATAGGTGCCAGTGATGTTTTGTTGATTTGAGTTGGATGGTTGATAGTATCACAGTCCAGCACGACCAACTGCAGTGACCGAGCCAGTTCAAATATCCGCTCGATTTCTGCTTGTACTTCAACTAAAACAATATCAGTGCATAAATGTTATACCCACTAACTGGCCTCCATCCGTTTTGTGACTACAGAGAGTTGGGTTGGTGATTGGAGTTTTTTCCGACTGGGCAGATTTGAGCACCCAATTATTGGTGTCCAGTTTGTCTGGAACCTAATTGACTTGTAGTTCCCCACCATACAAGCATTACAAATCCAGCAAAATGTGTCATATTGTGCGCAGGTGATATTTTCTGGATGATAGAGCCGTGTCTAAACCTTCTGCTCTAGCCAGTAGGGTAGCATCACTTCACATATGGATTTCTTGTAGGTCGTAGAGGGGACGTTATGACAGGGAAATCCTTAAGGTTATCATAAATGGACCAGTTACAATCGGTAGATCAGTTTCTCATTGCCTGTCACACTGCGATGTTATCCGCATTATGGCTTATCTTACATCATGACATCAAACCGGGCCAAGGTGATGGGCAACCATTCCATCTAGGGTTAATAATTATAATGATAATAAATGATATTCTCAGGATTGAGTCAGCGAGTTCAGTTTGATGGTCATGTGATGGTGACACTTACCAATGCCAGTGGCTTGGCTCGTTGATCGCTCCACGGCCGTTCGTTTACTCGGCGAGTTGAGAACGGATCGCTTGGCCATCGAAATATCAGCGGTGACACGCGTGATGACGATTCGGTTTTCGAATCGCTTTCTCAAATAGTCAAACAGAGCCTTCTGCATCATATCGGTCACCTCATAACCCTTCAGTGACGGACCGACCAATACTACGGGGCGCATAGACGGCACCACTTCATATGGGGGCACATTCTCAGACTGCAATAACACAGAACAATCTTACAGACAACACCACAACCGC
>Ga0224501_10003825_pt1 | contig 11867 bp, 11 predicted proteins | sample SF_Oct11_sed_USG_4_FD_169105 | JGI IMG/M metagenome (GOLD analysis project Ga0224501, IMG submission 169105) | Sediment microbial communities from San Francisco Bay, California, United States - SF_Oct11_sed_USGS_8_1 | ecosystem: Environmental > Aquatic > Marine > Sediment | place: USA... | reverse complement strand
GTCGAAAATTGTTGACAGCAAATTAGCGATGCTTTTCTACCAATTATGGGCAGGCATTTATGATGCCTGATGGCTAGGATGACGAGATTCCTGCGGTGATTTGTTATATTATTGAGTTTATTGGTAATGCTTACCAATGACAGTTTGTATGCCATAGTCTTTGCTAATGACTGAATAATCGTTATACCCGGCGCCTTGCTAAGCAAGATCAATCGGCCATGCTGACAACAAATTATTTTTTCATATTTTGTATTTTCATCAAAAATTCACCAAAGATGACTTGTCATGAATACATTGAACATTGAGTAAATTTTTTAACAAATTGCTAAAACAGCAAAACCAACTTCATATTCTGTTTAGGTCATATAAGCCTATATAGTGAGTAAGCAGCTTGTCTACTGGATCTGTGTTTAGAAAGGGGAGAAACCGATGAGAATCACTATGCTCCGCCCACCATTGTATTGTGTCATACCTTATCGGGCATTTGAGGCAGCAGGTTTTAAGCAATAAGATCTAAGAAATGAGATAAATGGCACACTGTGAGACCGTGTTTTTTTAGTTCAGTTAAGCCTATACTGTATAGTGAGCCAGCAGCTTGACTACCGAACCCGTGTTTATATAGGGATGAAACCGACGGGAATTGCTAAGCTCCTCTCACCATCATATTGTGTGAAACCTTACCAGGCATTTGAGGCAGCAGGTTTTGAGCAAGATCTTCCAAGAAATGAGACCAAGGGTACAATGTGAAACCATGTTTTTCAGCTCACCAACACTTTAACGAGGACATACAGGGATCACTCTGTTTGATTAAAGGGAAAGCTGAGTGAGTTTTTTTCTAGTCCAGGCAAATTTCCACAATACAGCAGTGCAGTGCGATGCCGCATAGGACAGTGCAGTACAGTACAGTGAATGAGCACCTATTGAAGTATAATGTCACATTTACATGTCTAGTGAGCAAAGCGGGTTCTCTACCATTGCGCTACGATATGGCAGTTTAGGCGTTACTACAGCCACACTGATGAGGGCCGCAAACCTTCATGGAATCATCTAAAATAGAGTTTCCTAAGTGATAAATATTTGATAGGAAGTACAATGGGGTTATTCCTCATTAATATGCAAAAATAAGTGTTATATTTGAATCAACGATCGGGAACAACACCAGTAGTCGGAGACTAATAGTTTGCAGTTTGTGTAAATCATATTATGATGTACAACGAAGGGTGCCCTAAGCTTACCTATCAATTGTCTGTATGTCTGGAAGTGTCCCTTCTGGTTGTGAGGTTATATTCACCGGACAGACCACATTTTCATACAGTTTACCATCTGTTCCTCTGCATACCTAGAGAGAAATACACAGAAACTACAGCAGAAGACCTCCCATGGCTAGATACATTAGAGACCTTGTGAGGTACATTTTGGGATTGCTCAAAAAGCAATATGGTAGCCCTCGGTAGGGACAGTCGTTGAGTCCAAAAGTACCGTAGAGTCGACTTGTACGCAATCTAGGTTTCCTAATTTATCTATGGTCATTACAAAGTCACTCTCTAATGCACAAGGTCTCCATTATCATCCAAATTGAATCCCACAGAGTAACAAATTGTGACTTAATCGTTAGAATATGAGCAATTTGAGTGCAGCGAGGAATAGATACTAATTCTTGCGAAATCAATGGTGGTAACCAGTGACCTCTATGTCACTGTGATAATCGACTATAACATAACAATGAATCAAAAGCTGTTTGTGAAACTTTCCAATTGAATCTTGACGCCCCAACGTAAGCGGGTCAGTGAATCACAACACAGACGCAAGGGGCAGCGAGATGCACATCACTCACAGGTTGCCGTCGGTATGCCTCTGTGGAAGGGTGATATGGCTCATCCGACCAGCTAAATGGGTAGTCATCTTTTTTACCAGAAATTTGGCCTGTAAACCAAACATTGTGGCATCTCAGTTTTTCTCAAGGAAAATTGCTGACAGGACGGTAACGAAAGGTTTAAAAACTGAGGTGGAGCATACAGTGAATAACACTTGAACTGGGAAATTCACGGATCGTCCGCAGTGGTAGCAGCCGAGAACTTAATGCAGTGTTACCGGGATGAAACACTTTGCCAAGTGACACAGTGTGATAGCCTTTCTGCTTGAAGTATTGAGGAAGGGTTGTGTAGTTATGGGACTTCCGCCAGTACTTTGAGTTCTGCGCATAGACTCCGAGAGAATCAGGGCGACGACTGAGGAGAAAGGATGTTCGACTTGGCCCACACAAGGCTTGCTACAAAAAGATTCTATCTTGCCCAGAACTGTGTTTATTTCAAGTTTAGTCAGCATTAATTCCGCAACTCGAGCGGTATTCGCCATCAAAGGATGTCCGCTGTTATTAATTACAGGAAATCCAACTCTAATACCTGCTAGGAGCTACCTTTTGCACAACCCATAAAGCTACATGTAGTGTTTTCTGAAGTGTGAACACCCATTTAAACAACACATGATTTACAAGTAGTGAAAGGGTACATATTAAAAGCACAGAAAGGACATGGAAACAACTACAGCTATTGGTATATAGTAGTCATAACTTGATTAATCTGCCTTCATTATCTTCTCCATACTATTGTAGCTTAAAGTGGATCAGAGGTCGCGTCGGATTCGCCTTAAGACATTCGTTAAAACCACGGCGGGCACAAGTCAAAATCTTCGCACTCTTCGGCTGAAAAATTGTTGACCTATGCTTGCTTCAAACAGCTGAATATGGACATACCCATTTCAACACGGTGTGCTGAAATACACATGCTGTGTCCAGCAGACTAAGCAAATTAAGTGGAAACGCTACATCGACCCAAATTGGAGGACAACTCCGTGTAAAACTGTCCTTTTTTAAAAATGATTGTTCGATTCCATTACAACATCGTTCCTAGTGAGCGTTAGCCCGAGTCAGAGCGAATAGCATGACACCATGCCTGTGCTATCCACTCTGGCTCGCGCTGGGGTTACCGTCTTTGATCTCAGCGCGGCCAGATTTGGCCGTTTGAAGCAAGCGTTAGCAAGGTAGCGTTATTTTTTTACCACTTAGTCAGGTATTCACAATGCCTGACGGCTAGGGAGATGAGATTCCTGTTGTTACTTGTTAGTCAGGTCATAGGTAATGCTTACCAATGACCGTTGTTACAAAATAACCCTTGCTAAAGGTGGACGATCACACGCTTGCTTGCCTTGCTAAGCGAAATCAATCGGCCACCATGCTGACTCCAAGTTATTTTCATATTTTGTAATCTCGTCAAAAATTCACAAAAGATGGCTTATAGCATGGATACATTGTACATGGAGTGAATTTCCGAACAAAAACTGCTAAAACAAGCAAAAACGACTTCATTTTCTGTTAGGTCATATAAGCCTATATAGTGAGTATAAGCAGCTTGTCTACTGGATCTGTGCTTAGATAGGGGCGAAACTGACGAGAATCACTATGCTCCGCCCACCATCGTATTGTGTCATAACTTATCGGGCATTTGAGGCAGCAGGTTTTAAGCAATAAGATTTAAGAAATGAGATGAATGGCACACTGTGAGACCATGTTTTTTTTAGTTCAGTTACACTTTAAACGCTAACAGAGCGAGCACAGGTCAACTCAGAGAATCGTATGACACTCGCCAATCTCATAACTACCTCGATTCAAGAGCCAATGAATCCCAATCCGAACTCCTTGAACAGGATTTCACCAGAACAGAGTTACAAAACGCAAATTGGTGTATGGTTGTATTTTAACAAAAGCAAAAGTGATCAATTATATATTTACATGGCTTACTCATAGGAGCAATACTAGTCGGCAAGTACGGGCTTACAGAAATAACTTAGGATTAGAAATGAGGCCAGCACTGCATGATTGCAGAACTAGCCTAGCATACCTAAAACGGTCAATGTTATTCCATTCATTCACTTCATTTATCTGATTACATGTATGCATGGCGAGAGAACCGACCCTCATGATACCATTATGAAAACAAATTTTTAAAGGAATCTGACAACAATGAGCCAACACGAGGCCAAAACTGTGCTGGGTGATGTGCTCCTGGACTGTTGTGTTGAGGTAGCCTCCAGTTAGAAAGTATACAACTGTAAGAGATAAGTATGGTTGAAGAAAATGTAATGCTTCTAGTTCTAGGGATATTGTTAATACTGTTAGTACTGCCAGTCAATTATTTTGTCATCACTCTCATAGAGAGTTTACAAGACACCGATGCGTGGTTAGCGGGATTTCAGCGCCAGCGCTGGGATTTTACACAAGCAGATACTGCAACCCCTATTTGTCACGAGGTGAGCGAGCAGTGACCAATGGTAATGGAGTTTTGGTTTAACCTGACGACTTCCGCTTCCGATATATAGGTCAAGGGCGAACCCGGTAGGACGAGAAATTCAAATCCGCACTGTCATTGGTTACCCCTCACTCGCCTCTGAAAAAATAGAGCATGCAACACCGCTCTCCCACCGATGGTGCACTGGAATACGACGCCCACTTTCAGCTGCATTGCAGCGGTGTCACCAGCGTCGTCGCCCACTTCATTTCACTTACCACTCATTTTGAAGAATCATCGCAGGTGACAGCTGCAGAGGACAATGAATTTGCTCTTCGTATATAAGAAGTGCAGCGAGTAATCAAATCTAGGAAGATACAGCATTCTGAACTTTCCGTATCTCTACACAGTGTACTCGCTCGCTTCCGAATGGACTCCAAGAAATGTGGCATGGCTGGAAAACATGGTCAACTTTAGAGTTGGAGTGCTATAGGGAGCACTACATAGGGAGCTTTAGGGAGAAAACACTCAGGAGGCACCATGCGATGCACTTTTCAGACTGTCGACGCAGCAGAATTGGCCTCGTGATAGGAAATTAACATGTGTCTGCATTGGTTTCTCGGCTTACGTGCTGATGCTTGGAAAAATCTCTGCCAGGTGCATATCAGACTTGTAGTAACGCAAGTCCGAATAGAGAAAATGTACAACAAACATCTAGAAATAGGATTTCAGAGTGCAGTTTTTTAGTTCAATCAGCGAGTGTTAGTGCCATTATTGCGCAATGATAGAGGCCTGACCCCACCCCCTCCCCCTGACAAAATCCATCTGCGGCCATCCCTAGCCCAACTAACTCGAGGTTACAGGATCAAGCCTGCTCGCGGATGTCTATCCACATGGATTATCCATATGTGTGCATGCCAGTCTCATAAAAGCCATGTATTTGCAGGGTTTAGAAACCACGATCTAGCCAAACAACAACTAAAGGACCCTATATAAATGAATCAAATCACATTTAAATATAAGAATACGTGCCCGTGTCGTGCGCTTTAGTAAACTTACTTTTGGTTACCACACAGTTGAGTATTCAGTTCAGAAGCCTGTTTTTACCATCTTCACTGTAGGTAAGTATAAATTCACAACCCCCCTGCAAAGAGAATCAAATGCTCAAACCAGAAGTAACAAACGTACACATCACTTACATTATAACAGAGTACCTAATGGGAGTCATCCCTGGCTCAGGGATACGATTTTACATTTTGAACATGGCTGCTTTAAACTCAGCAAGAGAATGAATGTCTCACTGTCTGTCCTCCCTGTAGCCCGGGTTTGATTCCCACACCTGGCGAAGTATTGCAAGGGGTTTTTCCCTGACTGATCACACTCTGTCAACCCGTCCTGAACCTGCCTGGTACTGCCACATTAGACAAATTTCCGGCCAATTTTTCTTGGCCAGCAGTGTCGCCCATCAAATCGCCCAGTGTGTGGGGGCCCGACTTGCCGATTTTGCGGAGACGATAAATCACTTCGAGTGTGTTCACGAAATTATTTTGGCCGCTATCGGCAACAATGTTTATTGCATTCTCGGAGACAATAGACCAATTGCTGTGCAGGCAGTCTCTGATTGGATGGTTAGTCACCTGGTCAATATTGACTGTTTACAGTCACTAGTAATAATTGGTGATCTGGTACTGGTAAATGGTTTGCCGTAATTCATTAAGATTGAGAGTATGCTGAATACGGAATAGATGAGTGAAGTACTGTACGGAGCAAAGATTGGAGATATATCTGATATATCCAAAGAGCCATGCATATGACCCTGGGAAGCCGGTAAACCTTGACAAATTTTGAAATCAAAGATTAGGTCGACCCAATTAGACAACTGTTCAAAACCAGACTACTGGCTGCTGGCAACAATTAGTATGGTTGTCTGAAATCTGCTTGAGAATGCTGTTTCAAACCAACTAATCAGGACTTACATCGAGGGGGGTACTGTGACCAGTTGGTTTAACAATCAGGGTACTTCTGTACTGATCTATCTGAACATGCTTGCACGGAAATTCCAGACATGGAACAGATCTTGAAACGAGTGTTAGCATATTGAAACTTGGACCATAGATATACCTGCAATCACAGAGCAGACTAGTTAAACATGCATAGCTCAGTGGTAGAGTTCTGGGCTTCACCCGAAAGAACCTGGGTTAAAAGCCCGGTCATGGGGGGGCGCTGTAAGAATGAGCTCCTAGGTTTTACTACTGCTACAAGCCAGGCTTAGGATGTCCAGAAATAGGATGACCGAGTGCCCGAGTAGAGCAATGAAACCAAATTGCGTGTAGTCGGAAACATATCAAAAACTTATGCTAAGCCAAATATAATTTAGGCTATGATGTAACTCATGTAATTCACCTGCCAAAACTACCCTCACACAACAAACCAACCATGCACATACACTACGCCTAAGACCAGACACGCAGGCATGCTAGAAAGGAGCTTTTGGGAGCATAAATCGTAAACTGCTGAACCCATATAGGTTTGTATTTAAATTGGTGCCTCAAGCATGGTGTGACTGAGTGTATGAAATCAGACCACCTGCCCCAGTAGATGTATTCTCATTTGCTCAAAGGAGGTGGTGGATGAAACACTTCGCAAAGGCAGAAATAAATATTTTTTACTTATCTGCAATACTGAGAGAAAACGCAAGAGTAATATTTTTAATTGTGTATCAGGTATATTGGGGTTTTATGATTGCTTACGGAGCCACTATTGATAATAAATCTAATCTTATCAAAGTACCCCAGTTGATAAAGGCAATAAATGCAGTTAGATCTAAACCCAGATGGGCCACGGATATCATACAACTGGTTAGATGTGACTGAATGCGAGAAGCTATTCGCACAACTGTGTGATCAACCAGAGGGGAGGCATATGTCCAGAAATGACGACAACAATCAGAATGAAATATCTGTTTTGGAATTCAGGATGGTACTAACCCTTATATTCTAGGAGTCCAGAGGGAAGAACTTGGTACCAGAGGGTAATGCCAGGCTTAGAGTACAGCAGAGTATATGAACCCGTGTAGTTGTTAGTGTCTTGCCTGCGTCTCATGGATGCTCTGACCACAGGGTTAATGAACGGGTCCGGCATAGCCCTACAGAGTCAAAGAAATAAAGAGCACGCCCTGCCCCCTGGTTTAGTATCTTAAATTTCCGCAATTTCTAGGATGCTGTAGGGCTAGAGGCCTGATAAATTGTATCCCTGCTTTCTAGAGTTAACCAACATAACAGCCATAAGACATTGTGATGCTTGGTCTTACTGTTTTAGTTCACCAACCTTGATGGAATAATCTGGTTTGGTTTTGAACTCCTTGGGCCTATGCTTCTTCTTGTCAGCATCAGGTGGTGGTGGCCCAGAGGCTCCAGGTGATGGCCCCACCACTGAACCCATAAGTAGATTTAGTCGAGGCGTGATAGAAAATCCATCAAGTTTGGGCTACAAGCATGACATAGTTGAGTGAACCTTTTTGTAGCTTGAGAAGCAATCAGGAGCACCAGATGAGTATACAATAGAGAAGAGAGTCAAAAATACCCCAAGGGATGTCCCGACAACAGCCCAACAACTACCAAAACCAAATAATCTCTAATCTAGATGATTGAAGGAGACAAACGACTTATTTACCTGTTTGTGACTTTGTACACCTGTACTAAAGGTTTTATTGGAGTGCCCCTGATAAAATGCGAAGTCAGCCTTTTTCTGGGTAGGGAGATCCGCAGCAGGTTTGACTCCAAATATTTTTTTGAGACCAGATAGCCCATAGCTGTGAAAAATGTTTACATTCATGCAACAAATCGATATTATTTTATATCCCCTGACTATTGTCAAGGGTTTGCAGAAACTAGCCTACTGAGTTTTTCGATTCAGCGTTTCCCAAGTTGCGTTCTTAGGAGGCTCTCTGCTTGCACCCACGTACCCTATAGGAAAGGTAACTCTAAGGGCAGGTCTCCTTTGTATCAATGTTGGGATCCAAGACTGACGAGGGTGTTGCGCAAGACAAACTTCTTTCTTGCCTGAACTGGAAATTGAACCAGGGACACCCGGTCTAAGACCCGGTATGCTGAGTATCCACTAATCTAAACTATCATTTCACCCAAATTGATCAAATCATAAATGCTCGGCATAACGCTATCGATTCTATGAGTCAGTCAGAGACTGATCGAGTGTATACAGAGTAGGGAATTAGTAAATTAGTGTAGTGACTGAGTATATCAACACAAATCAGCAGGCAGTAAAATCTGATTATCACTTTTGGTCACAGTCAAACCAGGTGGTATGGTTGTCCCAAACCAAATTCATACATCATGAAGAATTATTACACAAATACATGTGAAGAACTTACCCAGAGGTTGCAAAATCTTATTTGTGAATTGTCGTACAAAATTCATTGTGGTTGTTTTCAAGTTTATATTTCTCCTGTTGGGTAAATTATCAAAATAGTTGACTGGCTACGGTGATAGTTCTGAGTACGACTACATTTGTTAAGCCAAGAATTAGAACGAGTCATAGTCAACATTCCTGTCATTACAAGCGCACAAAGCAAAATTTTGTCTGCTCAAGTTCGTTGGACAAACCATCTAGGAATTACTGCAACTATCAAGTAACTAAAGCCGCAAATGTTGGTACGCATTGGTAATGGAATTCTGGTTTGATTTGAAACTTTCGCCTTACATGGGCACCGTATAGTCTGTGTGCAATGCCTAACATGGTCTCGTAACATAACCTTCATCTCATTTTTTGGAAGATATCGCTCAAAGTCTGCTGCCTCAAAGGCCAGACAAGGAATCATGAGCGAATGCGAAGGTGGGCGGAGCTTAGCGATTCTTGTCGGCTTCTTCCTTATTCAAAAGCGAAGTCGGTACCCAAGCTGCTGACTCCCTATATAGGCTGACCAGTATATTAGCGGGTTTGCGAGACAGCAGGGTAGCAGGAGCTAGCGGCACAGAAAATGGTGCTGCTGGGGTGTTCACACGATCTGCACCGCTGTCTGTGCCGCTCAGATAGGTGCCAATTTATGCGGGTACAGGGGTGGAGTACCGCTGTGAGCTGACACGGTATGCACTACTTTTTTCGAGTGGCACAGGCGGGGTGACCAATCAGAGCATAGGTCTTTACCTCGGATAGATTTCTGCTTCCGGCATTCAGGTAAAGAGCGAATTCGGTAGAGCAGCAAATTCGAATCTGCATTGTCATTGGTTGCCGCTGAAGAAAATAGAGCATACAGGATCGGCTCTCCGCTGCTGGGTCACTGATGCCCAGTTGACAGCCATTTTGAGCAGTTTTTAAGTAGCAACCGGACAGTTGACACTCGTGTAAACTCCACTTATGAGCTGAACAGAAAATGAAATTGTTTTGCTGTTTTATCAATCTGTTACATTTTTAGCGATGCACAAGCAAGTGGTGATGCTAGCGGTAGGTACCGCTCGTGTAAACACCCCAGCACACAAACTCGTAAGAGAGTAGATGAGGGATCCGGAGAGGGAGTTGGTCCAGCATGATCAATTCACCCACCTGTGTGTGCATATTCATAAACTGCACTGATTGGCCCATCAAAGTATCGATATGAGGTGATTTGACTACAGGGTGACTGTAAGCTCCAAGTGTTGGTCTCAAATCATCAGCAATGATTAATAGCACATTGTAAGGAGTAGCGCAGCAACTACTGATGACCAGGTAGAATAAGGTGCAAACCTTCATACTAGACAGATATCTATAAATAAAAATCATGGCTATCCAGATGGAAGCCTAGTGTGCGTTCATCCTTAGACAAATAATCCATACAATTGTCCTTGCGCGCTAGATACAGCAAAAGTGCAAATATTCACACTAATAATCAGGTATTGAGAACTGGGATATCCGGTTTCCAAAAAACAAAGACATAACTTAATGTTTTTTCAGAGGTTTTGGGGTACTGGGTATTGGGTTTCGGAGGCATGGTTACCGAATTCAAAGGTACTGGGATATTGAGGTGTGGCTATCAGGTTTGGCCTTACCGGTGCCAAAAGTGATTTATTGAGATCAGTTGCATGGCTCCCAGTTGTGACTAAGCAGATGATCACCACTCGTGAAAGAGAGATACCATCACCAATGTCAGAGGGCGGAGAATATGATTGCGTCGATGCTTGACTAACAGTGACAGTAACTTGGGTCGGAGTTGGAAGGATTCATACAACTATAAGTCGAGTTAAACAAAGTTAATAGTTATAAAATATAACTACAAGTTGTTATACTGAAACTCAAAGTAAATACTGAGTGATACTTGTTGAGAAGGAAATATCTAGAGTGGACCACGCGACAATACATTCCAGAGAAGAAAAACAATATGTTAAGTAGCCCTGTGCCCTCGTTGTCTGGAATGAGAGGAAGGTGCGAATGCGGTTTTTTAGACCAGCCACTTGACTGTGTTTTTTAACTAAGGACATTCCTGATTTCTCAGTACACACGTTTGTCTAGCTTTAAGATTATTGGTGGAATATTTGTAACAGTTCTTAGGATTGGTTATTGTATTGGGGCTGACCTCCAGATAGTAATATAAAAGAGCAGGGAAGCCCCACAATCAGCCCTTCTTGTTGTATTGGCATCTGCATTGCAACATTCTGTGACAGTCATCGGCACGGTTTTTCCGCATAATAAAAGATCTTCGCACCTGATTATTCTCTCTACACGACTTGTGATTCTCTGATCAACCACCCTCCAGCACCCGGTGAGAGACGTTTCAGTTAGGTCATGTAGTTGTAATTGTGAGCATGCCCTCTACCTAGCCTGGGTATCGGAGAGACCCCGGAGCATTCCGCGTGTGCAGTCGAATGTTTAGACAGTGTTAAGTTGCAATAGGTGAAACCATCGCATGGAGTTTAGTCCCGGCTCGGGAATTAAGTAGATCATCACATGGAGTTAGTCCCAGCTTGGGAATTAAGTAAACCATCGCATGGAGTTCTACCCCGGCTCGGGAATGCAGTAGACCAGCGCATGAACTTAATCCCGGCGAGGGAATTAAGGAAACCACCTCATGAACTTTGACCCGGCTTGGGTGATTAATCATGCATGCAGAAAGATATAATAATAAATTACATTATTATATAGAGAGCAAAGAAAACATTCATAAAAATATTCACTACAACAATAATAGATTTGTGTTGATGAAAGAAATACTAACATTAGATCTCTTATACGAATACTATCACCAAACCACTGTCCAAATCAAGATGGTGAAGATCAAAATGACCCAAGTGATCATCAAATATTATCTTCAATTGTTACTTTGGAAAGATTTCATATATCACACAACATTTACTCCTAACATAACCAGTGTTGTAACTGGGTCCTTGATTAGTGTAAACCACTCTTATCCCTGTCAACGTCAATGCAAAAAGTAAGCTGTACTTGACTGAACCCATCACACAGTAATATATAACCCGTTATAGGCCATCGATCACACAGTAACATTTAACCCACTATAGTTCATGAACCTAATGGAGATTAGGTGACTATACATATGCATGATACACTATATATACACTATATATTACATATGCA
>Ga0224501_10003824_pt1 | contig 11871 bp, 19 predicted proteins | sample SF_Oct11_sed_USG_4_FD_169105 | JGI IMG/M metagenome (GOLD analysis project Ga0224501, IMG submission 169105) | Sediment microbial communities from San Francisco Bay, California, United States - SF_Oct11_sed_USGS_8_1 | ecosystem: Environmental > Aquatic > Marine > Sediment | place: USA... | reverse complement strand
AAGCACCGTCCTTATCTTATCTGACGACGACCTAACTAAGACGCAAGAATTCACCATCCTTAACCTCTTCACAGGCTTACCTCAACAAGAGTCCCTGTGGCCATGACGCCGGACAATCCGTTAATTTTCAGCGCGAAATGAGGTAGGCTAGCTAGCTAAAAAATTCGCGCGTAAGATTCTAACAAATAAGGCTTTAAGTGAGCCTCAGAAAGTTTATATAGGTCCAACCAACCGAGAAGAAGAGGCAAAAAACATTAAAGCAAGCGCTGAGGAGACTATGCAGAAGAGACTGTTAAAGGACACACGTATCCAGCAAATGGCATGGGTTCCGCTTCACAGCAACTAAATAGTAGGTTAAGGTGTTTGCGATGGGACATAGAAAGAAACACGCGCCAAAGCGTGGTTCACTTGCGTATCTTCCTAGGGGACGTGCTAAACGACACTTTGGCAGAATAAGGTATTGGCCTAAGATTGAAGCCGATTCTCCGACGCTGCTGGGTTTCGCTGGCTACAAAGTCGGAATGACTTACGCTTATCTCGTCAGCGACCATCGGGGCTCCCCAACATATGGTCAGGAAGTGTTTACACCAGTTTCTATCATAGAAGCTCCACCTATGCTCGTTTGCGGTTTTAGAGCCTATACCCAGAGTGTTAACGGTTCCAAGCCTATAACCGAGGTGTGGATGAAGAAACCTCCGAAGGACCTGAAAAAGATATTTACACTCCCGGAGAAGTTCGACTCAGAGACAAGGCTAAAGAAGGTTGGGGAGTCCCTAGATAAGATCTCTGAGTTTAGAACTATACTATTAACGCAGCCGAAGCTAGCTGGTGTTAAACAGAAGAAGGGTGTGATTATGGAGGTTAAAGTTGACGGGGGGAAAATCGACGATCAGTTCAAGTACTTGAAAGAGAGCCTCGGTAAGAGAGTCCGCGTTTCAAAAATCTTTAGTGAGGGACAATTTGTGGACGTGGTTGCCGTCACGAAGGGCAAGGGTATTCAGGGTCCAGTCAAACGTTGGGGTGTCAAAATTCGCCAGAAAAAATCTAGGAAGACCGTCAGGGGTGTGGCCTGCCTCGGCCCATGGACGCCCCATTATGTTATGTATAGCGTCCCTAGGGCTGGTCAGATGGGCTTTCATCAGAGAACAGAGAAAAATAAGAGAGTCTTAAAAACTGGTTCTAAGGGCGAGGAGGTCACGCCCAAGGGTGGATTCCCACACTATGGGGTTATTAGGAGCGATTACATAATTCTAAGTGGAAGTGTCCCAGGTCCAGCAAAGCGGCTGATAAAGATTAGATATCCGGCTAGACCGCCCCCCCGCGTTTCTGAAAAGCCTCCACAACTAACCTATTTAAGTTCAGCGCTCACCGGGTAGGAGATGTCTTTTGAGGAAAATTAACATTTATACTTTGAGTGGCAAGACCACGAGGAAAACTAGGTTACCGAGGGTTTTCCAGATGTCCTTTAGACCAGATGTTATAAGAAGGGTTGTTGTAGCTCTGCAATCGCATAGAATTCAGCCACAGGGCCGTAACGTTATGGCTGGTAAGAGGACAACTGCCGAGTCGTTCGGGGTCGGTTTGGGCATATCCAGGATACCCAGGGTTAAGGGATCACGCCACAGGAAGGCTGGTCAAGGTGCCTTCGCGCCCGGAACAGTTGGGGGAAGACAGGCTCATCCACCAAAGGTTGAGAAGAAAATCTATAAGCGTATCAATAAGAAGGAGGGGCGACTCGCAATCAGATCTGCGATCGCGGCGACAGCCGATAAAAGCTTAGTAGCTTCCCGCGGACATGTCGTTGAAAAAGTTCCGAGTTTACCCATTGTTGTTTCAGATCGGATTCAAAGCGTGAGGGAAGCCAGTAGGGTTAAAAAGGTTTTTGAAGCGCTAGGTGTCTGGTCGGATGTTGAGAGAGTTAAGTCAAGTCGGAAGATTCGAGCTGGGAAGGGTAAGATGAGGGGCAGGAGGACCAAGATGGGGGTCGGCCCTTTGATCGTGGTTTCAGAAGACAGGGGCATCGGAAAAGCGGCCAGTAACCATCTAGGAGTCGATGTAGTTAAAGTTGAGGACCTTAATGCTGAGCTATTAGCTCCGGGAACCCACGCTGGTAGGCTCACCATCTGGACTGAGTCTGCGATAAAGAAGCTGAACAACCTATTTGCATGAGGTGTTTGAATGGCTAAATTGACTCCAAGGGAAATGATACTGTATCCCGTTATGACTGAGAAAGCCGTCTTTCTTATCGAGGCGGAGAACAAGTTAACCTTCATCGTCGATAGAAGGGCCACTAAGTCAGACGTTAAAAGGGCGGTTGAAGAGTTATATGAAGTAGTTGTCTCTGATGTTAACACGATGATCACACCCAAGGGTTTAAAAAAAGCTTACGTAAAATTTCATCCGGATTACAAGGCCTCAGACATCGCCATAAAACTTGGAATACTATAGGAGGGTTAAGGTTTGGGTAAGAGGATAAGGGTTCAGAGGAGGGGGCGAGGAAGCTCAACGTTCAGGGCATCGACTCATAAGAGGGTTGCTCCTGCCAAATATCCGACAGTAATAGGCCCTGAAGAAGATTCTCTCTTAAAAGGTACAGTCAAAGAGTTGGTCCACGAGCCTGGTAGGGGTTCACCATTAGCAAAGATTGAGCTTCAGAGCGGTGAGGGGTTCTACGCACCTGCCTCGGAAGGAGTCTACGTAGGTCAAGAAATACACGTCGGTTCAAAGGCACCTGTTGAGGTTGGAAACATTCTACCCCTAGGTCAAATACCATCCGGAATCATGGTATGTAACATCGAACTCAGAGCTGGTGATGGAGGTAGAATTGCAAAGGCCTCTGGAACATATGCAACCGTTGTTTCCCACAGCCCTAAGGGCACGGTAGTAAAGCTCCCCTCTGGAAGAAGCGTAGTCCTGAAAGATTCTTGCAGAGCAATGATAGGCGTCATCTCTGGAGCTGGCAGAGTAGACAAACCGTTCTTGAAAGCTGGTAAAAAGGTGCACTGGATGAGGGCGAAGGGTCGCAAGTACCCGATTACAAAGGGTGTATCCATGATAGCGGCTGTCCACCCGCACGGGGGTGGAAGCCACGGATCCTCATCGCTGAAGCCGACATCAGTTTCAAGAAGGGCGCCGCCAGGCCAGAAGGTGGGACTGATCGCACCTAAAAGAACAGGAAGAAAAAAGAGAAAAAGGAAAAGCTAACCTCCACCAAACAGTGCGGTGATCACTGAAAAAATTCGGAACACGGTATCTTAACCCATGCGCAGGGCAGAGTCATTTTTTGCAGGCTCAAATATATAAAGGCAAATCGTAAAGAAGACGGGCGTAAGGGGACCCTGCGTTGAACAGATGGCGCAAACCAAAAAACTTAATAAACGAGAGATGTGCTATAACTTAGAGAAAGGAAAAGCTAGGCGTGACCACAGTGCCGAGAGAATTCACATATAGAGGATACACCGCGGAAGAGCTAAAAAGCATGTCGATGGACGACTTCATCCAGATTTTACCATCGAGGCAAAGAAGATCCCTGAAAAGAAGCTTAACAGAACAACAGAGGATACTCATAGAAAAAATAAGAGAGGCGAGGAGGACGGCAGAAAAAGGAGAGAATAGAACAGTAAAAACTCACTGTAGAAATATGGTGATAATTCCAGAGATGACAGGATTAACAATCCATGTCCACAATGGAAAGGAGTTCGTACCAGTAGAGGTCACTCCAGAAAAAATAGGCCACTACTTAGGAGAATTTGCCCCGACGCATAAGAAGGTCCTCCACGGATCACCAGGAATCGGAGCAAGTCGAAGCTCAATGTATGTACCCCTAAAGTGAACAACTATACCAGAGCTTTAAAGGTTCCATCAAGTAGACTCCCATTACAATTTTTCAATCGTTTTTCTTTGTACATCACATTCGCGCGCACGACGCAAAAGGTTTAATACATCGATCTCCGTGTTTCTCTTTAAACCGTGCGTGATGAAGGTTGCCAAAGTGGAAATACTCTGTGATGGGCCTGGATCCAGATAAAACAGCGGTAGCTAGCGGTCGAGATCTTAGAATATCGCCAAAGGCAACTAGGGAGATCTGTCAGGCGATCCAGCATATGAAGCTGTATGAAGCTAGAAACTACTTACAAGATGTTATAGATATGAAAAGGCCAGTCGTTTACAAGCGTTACAAAAAGAAGCAGGCTCATAGAAGGGGAATAGAAGGCTTTTATGCAGGCAGGTATCCCGTAAAGGCAGCCAGTGAAATAATTAAAGTTCTGGACAGCGTTGAGGCGAACGCAATGTTTAGGGGCTTAGACTTAGAGAGGTTGAAAATCATTCACGCCGCTACTCAAAGGGCTAGAAAGATAAGGGGATATATTCCTCGGGCGTTTGGAAGGACGTCACCGAAGAGTAATCTCTTGTGCCATGTCGAATTGGTTGTTGAGGAGATGGAGTGAACGCGTGACAATCACTGAACGCTTTATCGACGAGGCGATTAGAAAGGTGGCGATCGAAGAATTCCTGAGTAACGAGTTGGAGAGGGCGGGGTTTGGTGGCGTTGACGTAACGAGAACACCGCTTGGGACACGCATCACTTTACGCATCATGAAACCTGGTTTGGTCATAGGGAGGAGGGGTGAAAGCATCAGGAATTTGACGAAGACAATCGAAGAGAAATTTGGTTTACCAAACCCGCAGATAGCAGTGGTTGAAATAGAGGCCCCGGAGCTCAACCCACACATTATGGCCTCGCGTATCGCCTCAGCGTTACAGCGGGGTATGCACTTCAGACGGGTAGGGTTCTGGGCTGTAAATCAAATAATGAAAGCGGGAGCCGTAGGGGTCGAGGTTGTGATTAAGGGAAAACTAAGAACACAAAGGCACAGGTACGAAAAGTTTAAGGCAGGCTATTTTCCGAAGTCTGGTGATGCCGCCGCCAAAAACACTAGAAAGGCCGTGGTGCATGTTCAGTTAAAGCCGGGGATCACCGGAATTAAGGTTAGCATCATCCCATCGGGTGCGAGGTTTCCAGACCAGGTCGAGATTAAACCAGTTGCGGAGGAAATAAATGTGAAGGAGGGGGAAGCCTTAACAGAAGAAGGGGAGGCGTCAAGTAAAGTAGAAGGAGAGACCTGAAATACCATTTATTAGACTACGGGAAATTCGGGAAATGAGCCCTGAAAAAAGAAGGGAGAAGCTTGCGGAGTTCAGAACTGAGTTGAGCAGGCTTAAGTCGATGGTTAAGGCTGGAGGGGCTATTGAAAATCCGTCGAGAATTAGGGAAATTAAGAGGGCGATAGCTCGCATCTTAACAGTCGAGAACGAAGAAGAAAATAAGATTAAAGGTTCTGAGAAATGAGTTCCATAGCATGAGAGAAATGGGTCTGCAGATCGGGTAAAGGAAGAGAGGAGGAACTGAATTGCAAAGTATCGGCATATCTGTAAAGCCTCCAAAGAAGGGTTGTAAAGATAAAAACTGTCCGTTCCATGGCACACTTCCCGTCAGGAAAAGTATCTTTAACGGGGTAGTTGTCAGCAATAGGATGAGGGACACCGTTGTGGTCAGAAGGGACTATCATCGCTATGTTTCTAAATACAAACGGTATGAAAGGAGACACAGCAGCATCCCCGCTCATAATCCGCCTTGCATAAATGCGAAAAAGGGAGACAACGTTAAGCTAGCTGAGTGCCGCCCGTTAAGCAAATCAGTATCCTTTGTTGTGATTGAAAAAATGGAGGGTTAAGAATGCCTCGTCCTAAGACACGCGCCGTTTCTGCGAAGGGAGTAATGGACTATCATCCTCATATTGCAAGGGGGCTTCCAGTCGGCGCAGTCATAAACTGTTCAGACAATTCTGGTGCGAAGGTGCTTAAAATAATTAGCGTAATTGGCTATAAGGGGAGACTCAGGAGACTGCCGTCGGGGTGTGTTGGAGACATGGTGCTGGTTACTGTTAAGAAGGGGAAACCGGAGCTGAGGAAAATGGTCTTACCAGCAGTTATAATTAGACAAAGGAAGCATTATAGAAGGAAGAGTGGAGAGTGGATCCAGTTCGAAGACAATGCCGCGGTGATCATGACACCTGAAGGAGAGCTAAAGGGGTCGGAAATCAAGGGACCGGTGTCTAAAGAGGCCGCTGAAAGGTGGCCGAGGATAGCGAGCGCCTCAAGCATTATAGTGTAGGAAGGGTTAAAGTAATGAAGGTCGTGTCAAAAAAACCTGGGAAAAAGAGGAAAGGTCTTTACGAAGCCCCCTCTCATGTAAGGCGCAAAAACTTTTCCGCAAATTTGTCCCCTGAACTCAGAGATAAACACGGCGCGAGGTCTGTTCCAGTAAGAATGGATGACACGGTCACCATAGTGAGAGGGGATTTTGCGGGGATGGAGGGGAAGGTGGCAAGGCTGGATTCTAAGAACTATAGAATATATGTTGAGGGCGTCACGAGGGAGAAAGTAGACGGCAGTACGATCCTTGTTTCTGTTCACCCCTCAAAGGTTGAAATAAAGAGGCTGAAGTTAGACGACAAGTGGAGAAAGAAAATCCTAGATAGAAAGATGGCATCTAAGTCAGTTGTTTTGAAGACGAGGAAACGACGTGGAAAGTAGGCTGAAAGTATATTTTTGGGTAGGAAATGGGTATGGGAAAAAAGGGCGGGACACATCATTTGAAAAGGATGGCGGCGCCATCCCATTGGTCTATTCATAGGAAGGAGTCTAAGTGGGTTGTGAAGCCAAAGCCGGGTCCGCATCCATTAAATCGTTGTTTACCACTATTGCTGGTGGTAAGAGAGGTGCTTGGCCTCGCCAAAACAAGGAGAGAAGCCAAAATCATGCTCTCCAGTAAACAGGTCAAAGTTGATGGAAAGACTAGGTGCGATGGGGGCTTCCCCGTTGGGCTTATGGATGTCATTGAGATACCTGCAACAAATGAGGCTTACAGGATGCTTCCAGCAGCTGATGGGTTAATTTTGCACAAGATAAAGAAACGGGAAAGAAACTACAAGCTTTGTAAAATAGTAAATAAAAGGACTGTGAAGGAGGGGCATGTCCAACTCAATCTTCACGACGGACGAAATGTTCTAGTTAAACTAAAGGACCCTAAAAGGCCGGAGGGAGACATGTACGAAACGTCTGACGCCTTAAAGATTAAAATACATGATGGAAAAGTTCTGGAGTACATTAAGTTTCGTAAAGGTGTCACGGCGATCGTAACTGCTGGGAAAAACGCAGGCAAATGGGGTAGAGTCATAAGAATCAGGCGGGGGAAAGGGGGTCACCCAACCATCGTGAGGCTGGAAGATACTAAGGGAAATAAAATTCAAACAATTCTCAGCTATACATTTACTGTGGGAGAGGAGGAATCCTTGATCTCGTTGCCCGAGGAAGGTTAATGATGGCCCGATCAACGTCAGCGAAGAAGAGTTCATTAAACCCGATGCTTAGACCAAGAGTGGGGAAGGTTGTCGTCAACATCTCTGTGGGTCAGTCTGGTGAGCCACTGGAAAAGGCTATGAGGGTACTCGAAATTCTAACGGGACAGAAGCCGTGTAAGAGAGCAGCCAAAAAAACTATAAAAGATTGGGGGATAAGGAAGAGGGAGCCCATGGCGTGCATTGTCACACTTAGAGAGCAGAGGGCGATGGAGTTTCTGAAGATATCTTTTGAGGCTATTGGGAGTAAGCTCTCTGCATCAAGTTTTGATCCCTACGGAAACTTTGCTTTTGGGATAAAAGAGCATATTGAAATCCCTGGCGTAAAGTATGATCCAAAACTCGGGATTTTCGGCATGGACATCTGCGTTTCTATGGAGAAACCCGGGTACAGGGTGAAGAGGAAACGTAGAGCCAAGTCCAAGGTAGGAAAAAAACAAAAACTTACGCGAGAAGAAGCAATCAACTATGTTAAAGAGACATTTGGAGTAACAATTTCATAACTCCATACTCTCCACATTTATTTCTCATAGTTGTTGGCGAGGTAAAAACGTCGGAGATTTCAGTCTAAAACATGTGAATGTTTACGTTGTTTGCCACGATGCTTCTAATAATAGAGTTGCTTTCGAGTCTAAAAATGCAAGCATAGATGTTTTGGATACGGTAAAAACTGATCTTGGGGGCAACATTCTTATATTTGGATGCCGCCATCAGCCAGAACCTATTATGTTAAGGCTACTTTGCCCGGAGACAATGATACTGAGGAAGCTGAAAGCGATATTGTCTTACTTAGTGTAGTTGAAAGGGGTGAGAGCGACTCTTTGCATCTAGTTTATGTAATCTTTTCAGTAGCCGTGATCGGGGGGAGCCTTTTACCTTTGGAGGAGGATGGTAAGACTTCCGCATTTAAGGTAAAACTTTGATTTGTTCAAAAACCACTAAAAATTCGGATGGTCAATTATTCGTCGTTTTCAGTTTTACAGTTGCCTCCTTCTTAACCTTCCTACTTGGAAAGGCAAGTAGTTTGGGAGAGGCTTTAGGTTTGAGAAACTATGCTGTAAAAATGTTAAAAAGATAGGTTTATATATGAGGAAATTTACATAAAAACATCGCTTAAGCTTGTGGTCATGCGCCCCACGTATAAAAGTTGGTGGTGTTTTTTGGTTCTTAAGGACGAGATCCACGAGGTGGAATGGAGGTTGCGGTACTTGAAGATGTTACTGGAGCACAGTGACAGGTATGAGCCTAAGCGGGTCTTGGATCAGGTCCTTGAAAAACTGGAGAAGATGAAAGAAGAAAGTTAGATAACCTAGCGTGTCCATCACTGCACATTATGGAGCCGTCACCAAAGAGGTGGATAACCCCCTTTCAACCTTCAATTCTCTAACCTAAACTCATTTAACAAGTTTCAAACATGATAAGTTATGTCTATCAGAAAGATGTCAGCGAGGCAGCATAATAGACAAAAAAACCCTATGAAGCCTCCTTCTTTAAAAGAGGTTTCGGAGTGGCAATTAATTTAGATTTCCGGATGCCTATATGTCTTATTGGGAGAGTCTTTTTTGCTTCATTATATATGTCTGATGCTATTTTTCCAAGAATCACTTCTTGGATAAACTGGTCAAAATCCAAAGTCCCTGCCTTTTCTACCAAAATTTTTTTCATGACTGCTCTAATGGCCGAGGTTTGTGCGGCTTTAACTCTTGAGATTGAGAATGCAACAACGGAGACACGGAGTTTGTAACCATCCTTTGTAGACACATCAAAGATGCCGTCGATTCGGGTGCTTCCACGTCTTACGAGGCTTCTCAGGTAATCTTCAGAATATTTATGTCCTTTAAATATGGTTTCGGCTTTGTCTCCCTTGAGGTCTGTGACTTGAAAGTAAAGTTTAATGTGCTGCTGAGAGAAGTCGCCTGTGATTTCGTATAGTGTTTTTTCAACCACTCTTCCAATCAACCCTTGGGGATCAGCGGTCGGTGCCAGCCCAAGCTCGGACCCACCGAAATACGACGGGCCGTATAGTGTGTACCAGTCTTTCATTCTCCACTTATCGCTGATTTTTCTTGTCTTTTTTGGCAATTGATTCCCCCATTCTCTACATGATTTAAATAAATATGATTAGTTTGGGTTTTTATCCCTTCTCGTTTTTCAATATCTTAACCGCCTTCTCGGCTACTTGGGTACAAGAAAGTAGGTCATCAAGAGTCGACAAAAGAGTTTCAAGCCTTCCGCTGCATTCGATAAGCGTTGTAACAGTTTTTCCTTTACCAAATGTTTTAACGCTTAACCCAGCAGGCGTCTTAGCGTTATCTGGAGACACTGCCTCGGCTACTGCTCTCGCATCCCTTTCGGTTTTATATTTCAGCGTTATCACGGCTTTCATTTCACATTCTTTCCAAGTTTTCCTTTAACAAGCTCCTCAACAAGCTCCGCAAACTCACCCTCATTTCCACTTGGTATCTGCGCCCCAGCCGCGACGTCGTGTCCTCCTCCTCTCCCCGAGAGCTTTTCTGAGGCTTCCTGAAAGATTGTACCTAAGTTGACGCCGCTCTCGACAAGGGAGGATGCCGCTCTACCTGAAACCTTGACCGTTCCGTTAGACGCGTGTGCAAAAGCCACTATGGGCTTACTCGTCTTTAAAACTCTTGTTGTAGCCAAGATCGAAGTGATGGGGCTTATCATTTTTTCGTCTATAACCTTTCCTGAGATAATGTAGATGTTATCACGCTCTTGGATTGCTCCTGGTGTTTCGAGGAGCCAGTTGATTCCCTTAGCGATCGATTGTCTATATAGCTTTAAGATTTCAAGAGCCTCATCTAACGCTTTTCCACGGGCACCCATACAGATAGAGACGCCTAAGCCTGCCTTGTCCATTCTTCCACAAGCGTTAAGGAGCGATGAAAACTCTCTAGCGTCTCTTAATGGCGTCCAACGGTCCTCGTTGGTCAAAGTGTATACTGCGCCGACAAGATTTAACGAGGGGTCACTTAAGAAGCCTTTTGTTGCCAAAAATTTAACTATCCCTGAAAAAAGCTTTTGCTTCTCTTTTACACTAAGATCCGAGAGGGTTATCCACCTGTCGTTTCGTTTTATTTTGACTCCTAAGTTTAATAGAAATCCTAGGCACTTATCTTCTTCACCACTTAGGCCGGGCATAAAAGGGTTTGTTGTGTAAGCCAGGGCCTTATGGATCGGCCTGGTCTCCCTACCATAAAAGATCATGTCTGAATCGACTTTCAAGTAGCCTGCTTCAACAGCATCATTCACTATAATATCGTTTAAACCAAACAGCTTTCTCTTCTTATCTATGTCCTGTAGATCGCCAAGGGCGCCGACCACCGCAGTGCACGCTAGGTCAACGTTTGATTTATCCACAGCTTTAGCCGTTAAGTACGCGACTCCAGCTCCACTTATTTCTTTTGATCCATCAAATCCTTGAAGATGGGGGTTAACGTGGACAAAGTTCTTTGCGGGCACTTTGATGGGCTGGTGGTGATCTAGTATGATGACGCGGTCAGAAAGTTTTTCTTTTAATAGGTCGAGGTATCCGCTTCCTAGATCCGAGAAAATTGTGAGAGGCGACTCCGAACTCAGCTCTTCAACTAGAGATTCATCAATCTGCTTTACAACCTGTATGCGAAATTCTGCGTCGAGCCTCAATAGCATTTTCCCTATGACGCCAGCTGAGACTAGGCCATCTGCGTCTAGATGAGAGATAACTTGGATGAAGGCTCCTTTCTCAACGTTTTCACGAATAGTTTTTGCGGCTTTTTTGACGTTGTCAAAGAATTTGTCCGCCATAGGAGTTTGACTGTTGCGCATCTTAGATACCAGAATTAGGTTCAAACGGTGCCCTCAGACTTATACTTCCATTCTTTTGGTAAGACGCCTCTTTTTCTATAGTACCTCGCTAGGTGCCTGATCTTCGATTCCACTAATACCAACGCTCTTTTGTTTACGTAGTCCTTTTTATTCTTCTTTAAGTGCTCTTTAAGCTGAGCCGCCCTCTTGAGAAGGTTGCTTAGGTCTTCAGGAAGCTCCATTGCTAATTTTGCTTCTCTCATTATTTGTGTTACCTTTTTCCCTGAGGCTGTCTTAACAAGGGGGACCCCATACTGATCTCGGAGAATAACTCCAATTTTGCTCGGAGGATTCCCTTCCTTCGCAAGCTCGATAACCTGTGATTCTACCTCCTCAGAACTGAGTTTAAGCCAGAATGGAGGCCTCTTACTCACAGGTCTTATTGAATGCGACTTACCTTTACGTGCCAACGTTATCCTCTCCTTAACTATAACAGCTACACTGTTAAGATAAAGTTACGGTAGCAACTTATAACATATTTTCGGCACCAAATTTTTTGAGATACCATTCCGCAAATTTTTTCAGAGCGTCTGCTCTATGAGAGATACCATCCTTCTCCTCCATAGTCATTTCAGCAAATGTTCTA
>Ga0224501_10003823_pt1 | contig 11873 bp, 11 predicted proteins | sample SF_Oct11_sed_USG_4_FD_169105 | JGI IMG/M metagenome (GOLD analysis project Ga0224501, IMG submission 169105) | Sediment microbial communities from San Francisco Bay, California, United States - SF_Oct11_sed_USGS_8_1 | ecosystem: Environmental > Aquatic > Marine > Sediment | place: USA... | reverse complement strand
TCATTACCCCATAAATTATTGGCAGTTTCACGACCGCGCCGCAGATCAGAGCTATCGACCACATCATCATGAAGTAAGGTCGCGGTATGGATAAACTCAATAATGGTGGCAAGGTTGATGTGATGCTTGCCTTTATAACCACAGGCGCGAGCGCACAAAATAGCGAGGGCTGGACGCAAACGCTTGCCGCCACTATTAATAATATAATGACCAAGTTGATTGATTAAGACGACATCGGACTGCAATCGAGACTGAATCATCGAGTTAACATCGGTCATGTCTTCTTCTATCAATGAGTAGATAGATTGAATATCCACGGAGCTTAAATCTGCCTATAATGTTACTTATTAAAAAAGCGTACTTTCTCATGCAGTGACACTGATCGCAAATATTTAAATCAGTATTTGATCTCTTAAGCGAAAGGGGCTAAAATTGCCGGTCTTTTGTTGGATTGCCAGCAATAACACATATTTATTTTTGGAGACAGCGATGTACGCTATTGTCGCGACTGGTGGTAAACAGTACCGAGTTAAAGAGGGTGAAACCCTCCGTGTAGAGAAGTTATCAGCTGAAGCCGGTGATACGGTTGAACTAGATAAAGTTCTTCTGGTTGGTGAGGGTGCTGATGTAAAAGTAGGTGCGCCTTATCTTGATGGTGCGAAAGTAACTGCAAAAGTTGCGGCTAATGGCCGTGGCGATAAAGTTAAGATCATCAAGTTCCGTCGCCGTAAGCATCACCGTAAGCAGATGGGTCACCGTCAGTCTTACACTGAAATCGAAATTACTGGCATCACAGCCTAAGATTACAGGATACAAGAGGATTTATAGAGATGGCTCATAAGAAAGCGGGTGGTAGTACTAGAAACGGACGTGATTCGGAATCGAAACGACTTGGCGTAAAACGCTACGGCGGTGAAGCGGTTCTAGGCGGTAATATTCTTATTCGCCAACGTGGTACACGTTACCATGCAGGTCGCAATGTCGGTATCGGTAAAGATCACACTTTATTTGCAACCGCTTCAGGTAAGGTTCTTTTTGAGACTAAAGGTCCTAAAAACCGCACCTTTGTTAGCGTAGTTGCTGATTAAAAAATAGTGTGTTGGCCCGTTTGGGGGCAAACAGCTAAAGAGCCCCGCTGATGCGGGGCTTTTTTGTTTCTGGGCATTAATTTATATTGAATGGCCAGAGTGAATGGTTGAGCGTAATGAAATTTGTAGATGAAGCGAAAATTACAGTAAATGCAGGTAATGGTGGTAATGGTTGCCTGAGTTTTCGCCGTGAAAAATATATTCCTTTCGGTGGCCCTGATGGTGGCGATGGCGGTGATGGAGGCGATCTGTATTTGATGGCTGACAAGCAAGTCAACACACTGATTGATTTTCGCTATCAGCGACATTTTAAAGCGCAACGTGGAGAACATGGTCAAGGCAAGTTATGTAGTGGTGCTCGTGGTGAAGATCTTATTATCAAGGTGCCTGTAGGAACGGAAGCTTGGGACGATGATACTGATGAGTTGATTGGGGATCTGACCAAGGAAGGTGACAAGCTACTGGTAGCAAAAGGTGGTTGGCATGGTCTGGGCAATGCACGTTATAAGTCCAGTACTAATCGCGCTCCACGACAGACATCGAATGGCACACCGGGTGAAGAACGTCACTTGCGTCTTGAAATGAAATTATTGGCAGATGTAGGTCTACTGGGGCTACCGAATGCAGGTAAATCAACCTTTATTCGCCAAGTTTCAGCAGCACAACCAAAAGTAGCAGATTATCCTTTCACCACACTGTATCCAAATTTGGGTGTAGTGACGATGAAAGATGTGCGCAGCTTTGTGATTGCTGATGTGCCAGGTCTGGTGGAGGGTGCGGCAGATGGCGCGGGTTTAGGAATACAGTTTCTTAGACATTTAACCCGCACCAGACTTTTATTGCACATGGTTGATATGGCCCCTGCAGATGTTAAACAAGATCCTGTCGAAAGTGTGCAAACTATCAATCGTGAGTTAGAACAGTATAGTGATGCCCTTGGTAGTCAGGAGCAATGGCTGGTTCTTAATAAAATGGATTTAGTGCCCGAAGATATTCGTGACGAATTGTGTCAGGAAGTGTTAGAGCGGTTGAACTGGAAAGGTAAAGTGTTCCAGGTCAGTGGACAGTCTGGCGAAGGCTGTGACGCCTTATGCGAACAAATTATGGATTATCTTGAAAATTTACAGCAAGATGAACAGGCTGCAATGGAGTCAGCAGAGGAGTAAAGCGTGACTACGCCACACCAACAACTCGTTTCTACTAAACGCTGGGTCATTAAGATAGGCAGTGCTTTATTGACGCGTCTAGGTGAAGGCCTCAATCATGAGCGCATTGCTTGGTTGAGTGCTGAAATTGCACAATTGAGAGTCCAGGGAAAAGAAGTTGTTCTCGTGACATCCGGTTCAGTCGCGGCAGGAATGCAGCAATTAGGGTGGACACAACGGCCAAAAGCGTTACATAAACTGCAGGCTGCAGCCAGTATCGGTCAGATGGGCTTAATTCAGGCATATGCATCAGAATGTAGAAAACATGACATTCATACAGCGCAAATTCTGCTGACACATTCAGATTTATCTGATCGTGGTCGCTATCTTAATGCTCGTAGTGCATTACATAGTCTATTAGAGTTGGGCGTGTTGCCTGTGGTTAATGAAAATGACACCATTGCCACTGAAGAGATCCGCTTTGGTGATAATGATACTCTGGCAGCGATGACAGCGAATCTGGTTGAAGCTGATGTGTTGGTGATTCTGACCGATCAGGACGGTTTATTTGATTCTGACCCACGCGCTAATCCCAACGCTCGAATGATAGCTGCTTCAGCTGCAAGCAACCCGGCTTTGGATGCGATGGCGAGTGGCGGAAGTGGCGCGTTAGGTCGCGGCGGGATGGCAACCAAACTACAAGCAGCTCGTCGCGCAGCTCAATCAGGTGCCGCAACCGTTATCTTGTCAGGCATGGTGCCTGAAAATTTACGTTATCTGGCTGCCGGAGAAGGTGTGGGAACATTATTGTGGCCAGACAATGAACCGATGACGGCGCGACAGCAGTGGTTAGCGGGACATTTAATTCCAAAAGGGCGGATTACGCTTGATGACGGTGCTGTAAATGTCGTTCGTCAACAAGGACGAAGCATACTTCCTATTGGTGTTAAAGGAATAGAGGGTGACTTTACTCGTGGCGAGTTGGTAATTTGTTGTGATATGGCAGGCAGAGAAGTGGCACGTGGCTTAGTGAACTACAATGCTGATGAAGCAAGTCGTATCATGGGGCATCCAAGTAATGAGATTGAGATCCTGCTGGGTTATATAGACGAACCGGAACTGGTTCATCGCGATAATCTAGTCGTGACCGATTAGGTATAATCAATTAATTTAAACATAAAAAAACCGGCATAAAGCCGGTTTTTTTTAAAAAGCGATAAACGCTTGAATTTTTATAGTGCGCGAACAGCGTTGTTCAAACGACTTTTGCTGCGTGCTGCGGCATTCTTATGAATAATACCTTTGCGAGCCATGCGATCCAGAACAGGAACAGCAGCTTGGAAGGCAGCAGTTGCTTGATCTTTATCGCCACCAGCGATTGCTGATTGCAGTTTTTTGATGCTTGTGCGCATTGCTGAGCGCTGAGCTGCATTACGTTGGCGGTGGTCTTCCGCTTGACGTGCACGTTTTTTTGCTTGTGCTGAGTTTGCCAAAGTGCTTCTCCTAAAAATCAGCTGTTCATATGTAAAGAACCGAGCATTATCCTGATTTTTATAGTATTTGTAAAGCGTTATCTGCTTCTGTTGTCAAACCTTATTTTATCGCTTGATGCTAACCTATTTTGCGGGCAACTCTGACGATAGCGAGTCATCCTGCGCCAACGGCGACTATGTTACAGATGATTATTAAGCTGTCCAGACTTAATCGGATATTCCTTGGTATGATGGCGAAAATTTTTATCGGGTGGAAATATGAGAATTATTACAGCAAACGTCAATGGAATCAGATCAGCGGGTCGCAAAGGCTTTTTTGACTGGTTACCCAACCAACAGGCTGACGTGATCTGTATTCAGGAAACAAAAGCGCAAATTCATCAATTGGGTGATGAGTTATATTGCCCAGAGGGATATCACTGTTTTTACCATGATGCTGAAAAGAAAGGGTATAGCGGCGTTGCGTTATATTGTCGTCAAAAACCGGATGATGTCATTATAGGTATGGGCAATGATGAGTTTGATGCTGAAGGTCGCTATATTGAGGCTCAGTTCGGCAATTTAAGTGTGATTTCTTTATATATGCCATCAGGGTCATCTAAAGAAGAGCGTCAGCAGGCTAAATACCGATGCATGGATCACATGATGGCAAAAATGAAGGAAATGAAAGCCAGCGGGCGCGATTATATTATTGGTGGTGACTGGAATATTGCCCATAAAAATGAAGATATTCGTAACTGGAAAGGCAATCAAAAAAATTCAGGTTTTTTACCGGAAGAACGAGCCTGGCTTGACAGCTTGTTTGATGACGTCGGTTTTGTTGATGCCTTTCGCGAATTGGAACAGGATGAACATCAATACACCTGGTGGTCAAATCGTGGGCAGGCATGGGCAAACAATGTTGGGTGGCGAATTGATTATCACGTTTTATCACCAAGCCTGAAAGGCACGGTGCAGGCAACTGAGATTTATAAGGATGAACGCTTTTCAGATCATGCGCCGCTCATTATTGATTACGATTACAAAATACCGACAACATGACTATAAAAAATCAGCAAAAAAGCTGGCGTGAAACGGTGAGTGCACTTGTCCACCCGAGAGTGGTGACTATGCTGTTTTTTGGTATATCGGCAGGACTGCCTTTGTTGCTGATTTTTTCGTCACTCAGTTTATGGTTACGCGAGGCCGGAGTAGAACGGGCTGCGGTGACCTATTTTAGCTGGGCTGCACTGGGCTATTCATTCAAATTCGTCTGGGCGCCACTGGTAGATAAATTGCCATTACCTGGTTTGACAAGATGGTTAGGCAGAAGACGGGCATGGCTGTTGTTGTCCCAAATCATGATTATTGTGGCTATCAGCACAATGGCATTGATTGATCCGGCGGATGATGCGTTGATAGCCATGGCCTGGGCAGCGGTATTATTAGGCTTTTCATCGGCTACTCAGGATGTTGCGCTGGATGCCTATCGAATTGAATCGGCGGGAATAGAATTACAAGCACTGATGTCATCAAGTTATATTGCGGGTTATCGGATCGGTATGTTGATAGCGGGCGCAGGCGCATTGTTTTTGGCCAGTTATTTAGGATCCACTCAAGATGGTTATAACTATCAGGCATGGAAATTAGCCTATCTGGTAATGGCCAGTATGATGTTGGTCGGTGTGATGACAACGTTGACGATTAAAGAACCAGACACACTGGTTGAAGAAAATCTTGTACATGGTCGGCAAGATTATCTGGGTTTTCTAGCATTATTTACATTGTCGGTAATTGGATTTGTAGCCAGTTTTTATTACAGCTCGCCTTATACACAGATCGTTAAAACCAGTTTGGCAGAAAGTGTATCCAGCGCTCATTTAGCCGGGTTTATTGTTGAGTTGCTTCGTTTGATAATGGCGTTAGCGGTTGCTGGTGTTATTGCCAGGCTGGTTGTAATCTCCGGCATTGTTCAACAACAGATGGTGAAACAAACCTATATTGCTCCGGTGCAAGATTTCTTTCAGCGATATGGATGGTCACTGGCATGGCTCTTGTTAGCGCTGGTAGGACTATATCGTATCTCAGATATTGTTTTAGGCGTGATTTCCAATGTGTTTTATCAGGATTTGGGATTCACCAAACCTGAAATTGCCAGTGTGGTAAAAAGTTTTGGTTTATTGATGACCATTGTTGGAGGTTTTCTGGGAGGCATTCTAGCTGTCCGTTTTGGAGTGCTAAGAATATTATTTCTTGGTGCATTATTATCAGCCGTGACCAATTTGTTATTTATGATGTTGGCACAGGCAGGTCATGACATGGTGATGTTATATATCGTCATTTCTGCAGATAATTTATCGGCTGGTCTGGCCAGTGCAGCTTTTATTGCCTTTTTATCAAGCCTGACCAACATTTCCTTTACTGCGGTTCAATATGCAATTTTCAGCTCATTAATGACGTTGCTTCCAAAACTACTAGGTGGTTATTCGGGATCGATGGTTGAGGTTCTCGGCTATCAGCAATTCTTTTTGTTAACAGCGATCATGGGAATACCCGTTTTGTTGCTTATCGCATGGGCGAGCAAGAATTTTCAGACCAATAACGCACTAATAAAATGAAAAAATGGCTGTTTTTGATATTTTCGATAGCCGTGCTGTGGAAGATGTTGGCAGGCAATGATTCAGTAGTACTGGGGCCAGGCATAAAAGTGGCTGATCCCCCTGTCCAGGAGGACTTGGTTCATGCCACACCCTTTAATTTCAAAGGCTATCGACTTACCCCTTTGGCGATGTTTCAGCTAAAAGGTAAAGTCCTGTCGAGAAAGAATTATTCTTTCGGGCGTGAGAGTGAATTATCTCCTGTTGATTTAGCGCTGGGCTGGGGAGACATGTCTGATGAAACCGTACTGGATAAGATAGATATTTCCCAATCAGGGCGATGGTATCGCTGGCAAGTGCAGGCGTTTCCTATTCCAAGGAAGGCCATTGAAACTCAGAGCGCTAATATGCATTTGATTCCTGCCAATGAGCTGGTGGAAGATACGATTGATCTGGTCAAGCAGGGCCAACTCGTTGAATTGAACGGTTACCTCATTCAAGCTGAGGCCGATGATGGATGGCATTGGAAGAGCTCATTAACGCGCAATGATACCGGGGCGCATGCTTGTGAGCTGGTTTACGTGGAAAGTATCCAGGTGATTCACTAGGCATAAAAAACCCCGTAAAAACGGGGCCTTAATTATTTAGTCAACACATTTAGTTAAAGGTACTGGTCAGAACGGAATATCGTCATCGAGATAATCCGCACCACCCTGTGGCGCACCATAATCAGGTCCTGCGGATGGAGATGCCGGCTGCGGGGCTGCATGAGCTTGTTGTGGCGAAGATTGATCATAAGCAGGTGCACTTCCTCCCCCTGCCCCACGACTATCCAGCATCGTCATTTCATTGCCTACAATCTCAGTTGAATAGCGATCCTGCCCATTTTGATCTTGCCATTTACGAGTTTGGATGCGGCCTTCAATATAAACTTGTGAACCTTTATGCAGATATTGCTGAGCAATTTCACCAAGGCGGTTGCGCAACACGACACGATGCCACTCAGTGCGTTCCTTGCGTTCACCAGTTTGTTTGTCTTTCCAGCTTTCAGATGTTGCTAAACGCAGATTACAAATAGAGCCACCATCAGGAAAAGCACGGCTTTCTGGTTCTGCACCGAGTCTTCCTACGAGTATGACTTTGTTTACTGACATGCTGTGCTCCTTGGCATAAATTGCTTTATTAATTAGGTGTATTCTACGACGACTGCTGACAAAATGCATCCAACGTTACGGAATCTATGTCATCAGGTGAAAACTTGACATAAGCGACTTGTTCTTCAATGACAACAATGGTTTCAATCACGCCATTGATGGCATTGAGTTGTTGGACAATGCTATCAGCATTGGCTTTTGAAACGTCTTCTAGATGGATAATACGGCTTGATAGATGTTTAGGCTGACGCATAGGTGAAACCAGTATTAACCATAATAAAGTCAGTAGCGATCCCGCGATAAAAACATCAGATAAGCCAAAATGGCTGTATATCCATCCACCCAATACGCCACCGACAAAAGCACCGATAAATTGCGCACTGGAATAAATACCCATGGCAGTTCCTTTATTTTCCAATGGACTGAGTTTGGACATTAATGAAGGTAAGCTGGCTTCTAGAATATTAAATGCCGTAAAAAATAGCCATAAACTAAAAAGCACACTGGCCAGTGAGTTGGAAAAGAATGCCCAGCCAATTTGAGACAGGGCCAACACCACGATGGCACCTAGAAATACCGGCTTCATTTTGCGATGTTTTTCAGCAATAAGGATAAAGGGAACCATACTGATAAAAGCCACAATCAAGATTGGCAAATAGGCTAGAGCATGTTGCTCTTTAGCCAGTCCAACCTGTTCCAATAAGGCAATAGGTAATGCGAAAAAACTGGTGGTTAGAAGGCAATGCAAAATCATGATGCTGAACACCATACGCATGATATCGGCGTTGCGAAAGACCTTGGTGAACTGTTGGGGCACGGGCTCAATATCCCGGTGATTAATACAGCGGGTTGGAGTGGGTACCCACAGATGTAATACAGCGATGCCAAGCAGTGATAAGACGGCTGTCGCCCAGAATATACCCGACAAACCAATCCAATGTTCCAACGCGGCACCGGTTGCTAAAGCGATTGAAAAAGATAAACCAATGCTGATGCCGATACTTGCCATCGCTTTGGTGCGATGTTCATCGCGAGTGAGATCGGCAGTGAGTGCCATAATCGCTGCGGCAATAGCGCCACTACCTTGCAACAGGCGACCGGCGATGACCATATAAATTGAATCTGCCAGCGCGGCCACAATGCTTCCGGCTGCAAACAATAATAAACCGATGGTGATGACACGTTTACGACCGATACGATCAGATAATATACCAAAAGGAATTTGTAATAACGCCTGAGTGAGGCCGTAAGCACCAATGGCAAGGCCAATTAATATTGGTGTGGCATTGCTGTATTGATCTGCTACCAGAGAAAAAACCGGCAAGATCATAAACAAGCCTAGCATTCGTAATGCAAAGATGCTTGATAGTCCGGCGATACTACGCTTTTCTAGCGAAGTCATTGCTGAATTTGAGTTTTGTTTTTGCGTCATTATGGCCGTTGGGGGTATATTGATCTGTTCGATCTTATTTTATACGGAAGCTTGATGAAAAGCATAAGTATACGCGGTGCGCGTACTCATAATTTAAAAAACATTGATCTGGATTTACCTCGTGACAGGCTTATCGTTATTACCGGCTTATCAGGATCAGGCAAGTCATCACTTGCGTTTGATACCCTGTATGCGGAAGGACAGCGACGTTATGTAGAATCATTGTCAGCTTATGCCAGACAGTTTTTATCGATGATGGAAAAGCCGGATGTTGATCATATCGAGGGGTTGTCACCCGCAATTTCAATAGAACAAAAATCAACATCACATAATCCGCGCTCCACCGTTGGCACCACCACGGAAATCTATGACTACTTGCGATTATTGTTTGCCAGAGCGGGTGAGCCGCGATGTCCAGATCATGACCAGCCATTAGCTGCGCAAACAGTTAGTCAAATGGTGGATACCGTGTTGGCTATGCCGGAAGGTCAGCGGATGATGTTGCTTGCGCCAGTGATCCAGGATCGTAAAGGCGAACATAAGGAAGTGTTAGAAAAACTACGCACGCAAGGATTTGTACGTGCCAGAGTTAATGGTGAAGTCATTGAGTTGGATAATCCACCCGAACTGGAGTTGCGTAAAAAGCATACCATTGAAGCCGTGGTTGATCGTTTTAAGGTGCGTGATGATCTTCAACAACGACTGGCCGAATCATTTGAAACAGCATTGCAAATGTCGGATGGAATTGCACGGGTTGTTTCGATGGATGAGACTGATCATGAAACTCTATTTTCATCACGTTTTTCCTGTCCAAGTTGTGGTTATTCGATCGTTGAACTTGAACCGAGAATGTTTTCATTTAACAATCCAGCAGGGGCATGTGGCACCTGTGATGGCCTAGGTGTTAAGCAGTTTGTGGATCCGGCTCGAGTAGTGATGCATCCTGAATTAAGTCTGTCCGCCGGAGCTGTTCGAGGATGGGATCGCCGAAATGCTTATTATCACCAGATCATGAAATCACTAGCCAACCACTATCAGTTTGACTTGGAAACGCCTTTTGAATCTTTGCCTGAAGATATTAGGCAGATCGTATTGTACGGTAGTGGACGAACCCAGATTGATTTCAGCTATATTGGTGACCGAGGAAAAAGTGTTGTACGCAGTCATAGTTTTGAAGGCGTGATTCCGAATATGCAGCGTCGTTATCATGAAACTGAATCAAATAGTGTTCGTGACGAGTTGGCAAAATACCATACTGTTCGGGCATGTCCTGATTGCGGTGGCGCACGCCTGAATCAAGCAGCAAGGCATGTGTTTATTGATAAAGTGACTTTACCTGAAGTCACCAGCATGCCTGTTGGCGAGGTAAAACAATTTTTTGACGAGTTATCACTGCCCGGTAAACAGGGTGAAATTGCCAGTAAAATTGTGACAGAAATTGCAGAACGACTTACCTTTCTAGTGAATGTCGGGCTGGATTACCTGACCTTGGCGCGTAGTGCAGACACACTGTCAGGCGGTGAAGCACAGCGAATAAGGTTGGCTAGTCAGATCGGTGCAGGGCTGGTCGGGGTGATGTATATCCTTGATGAGCCTTCAATTGGATTGCATCAACGAGATAATGATCGATTGTTAGCAACATTGACCCGCCTGCGAGATATGGGTAACACTGTCATTGTGGTTGAGCATGATGAAGATGCGATCCGTGCGGCCGATTATGTATTGGATATTGGCCCCGGTGCTGGGGTACATGGTGGTGAAATTGTGGCTCGTGGCACTCCTGAAGATATTATAAAAAGTGAGCAATCACTTACTGGACAGTATCTGTCAGGAAGAAGAAAGATCGAAATCCCTGAAAAAAGAGAGCCATTTCATACCGGCCAGATTATTAGTGTGCGAGGTGCTTGTGGCAATAATTTACGCAATGTCGATATTGATATTCCTATTGCCCTAATGACCTGCGTCACCGGTGTGTCGGGCTCTGGAAAATCGACCTTAATTAACGATACATTATTGAAGTTAACGTCCAAGACGCTCAATGGCGCCTCTGAAGAGCCCGCACCACATAGTGATATTTTGGGTCTGGAACAACTTGATAAAGTTGTGGCTATTAATCAGAGTCCAATTGGTCGAACACCTCGATCAAATCCTGCTACCTATACTGGAATTTTTACTCCGGTTCGAGAGCTATTTGCGGGCACACCCGAGGCGAGGGCACGTGGTTATGGGCCGGGCCGTTTTAGTTTTAATGTTAAAGGCGGCCGTTGCGAGGCTTGTCAGGGCGATGGTTTGATCAAGGTAGAAATGCATTTCCTGCCTGATATTTATGTGCCTTGTGATGTATGTAAAGGTCAGAGATATAATCGAGAAACGCTGGATATTCGTTATAAGGGCAAAACCATCACTGATGTGCTGGATATGACCATTGAAGAAGCCAGTGAGTTTTTCGTTAATATCCCAATGGTAGCCAAAAAACTGGACACATTAATGGATGTGGGCTTGACCTATATCACGCTTGGCCAAAATGCGACGACCTTGTCTGGCGGTGAAGCTCAACGGGTGAAGCTGGCTAAAGAATTATCGAAACGCGATACTGGCAAGACGCTGTATATTTTGGATGAACCGACCACAGGACTTCACTTCTTTGATATTGAACAATTGATGAAGGTGTTGCACCGGCTACGTGATCGTGGCAATACCATCATTGTGATTGAGCATAATCTGGATGTGATCAAAACCGCAGATTGGATCATTGATATGGGACCAGAAGGTGGATCTGGTGGGGGCATGGTGGTGGCAACAGGCACTCCGGAGGATGTTGCCAAAAATCCTGCATCACATACTGGGCACTATTTGGCGCCTTTGTTACAGCGATGACCCTTGAACAGGAAATGAAACTGGTCGTGACCAGTGATGGCCCACTCCAGCTCTCAGAATTGGAGTGGTTGCGGCCTTATTGCAGCGCTCAGCTTGTTATCCATCATT
>Ga0224501_10003822_pt1 | contig 11875 bp, 6 predicted proteins | sample SF_Oct11_sed_USG_4_FD_169105 | JGI IMG/M metagenome (GOLD analysis project Ga0224501, IMG submission 169105) | Sediment microbial communities from San Francisco Bay, California, United States - SF_Oct11_sed_USGS_8_1 | ecosystem: Environmental > Aquatic > Marine > Sediment | place: USA... | reverse complement strand
TGAGTCGGGAGGGGGACTGAGCCGGGAGAGGGACTGAGCCAGGAGGGGGACTGAGCTGGGGAGGGGGAGCTTAGCCAGGAGGGCGGAGCTGAGCCAGGAGGGGGGAGCTGAGCCGCCATTCCGTCACACCACAGTGCCGGGAGACGGCAGATCATGGGATGTCAGAGGACATGTGGTAAGGACAGCAGCTGACCAGCATCAGCAAACACCCATGAGCCATGTGGGAATCTATGACCGATCGACAGGGCTGGGAAAAAGTAGAGTTCTAGGGGATGGACATCACAATAAATATAGTATTACAAACCCATATCTAAACTGGAACGTCTAATCCAATCAGTTCACAGCACTCACCAGTATGGCAGCGGCTGATAAGTTCAGCTGACACCGAAGACTGTCTTCTGATACGCTTCATAGCTAACTTGGTGAAATGAGCCTAAAATATAAACATATCAAACTGAATGAATGGGGACTCAGTGAGCAGTGTAGATGGCGTTTCTCAGTGCAGGAGCCTTTATTGCCCGTGCCCTGTCGCAAATTCGAAGCATTGTGGATGCATTGTAATAATGGAAGAGTCGCATTGCGGGTTTCTATTCTCTAAAATGCATCGATGGGAAGACAAGCCAGAGTAAATTGCAAGGGAGCGATAAAAATGTCGTATGTTGCATTCGACTATTGATTTTATGCCGGTGACAACTTCCGCACCCATTGTAATCAAGATTAGTGTTGCTATATCTATCAGGTAGGCCAGTGTCTAAGGACTGCTACCTCCTGTCCCTAAATTCCTATTACGCATACATCTTATGTACAGTTTTCTTAAAGTGTGTAAGAGGTTGCGTCGGATTCACCGTAGACAGTCGGTAAAACACAGCGGCACGAGTCAAACTCTTTGTAGTCTCCGATCAAAAAGTTGTAGACAGCAAACTGGCGATGTTTTTCTACCACTTGCGGGCAGGCATTCATGATGTTTGAAGGCTAGGGCGATGAGATTCCTGTGATTACCTATTAGTTAGTTTATTGCTCATACATACCAATGACAGTTTGTAAGCACTTGCTAACAATGGACTGTCGTTATATCCGGTGCCTTGCTAAGTGAGATCAATCGGCGACCACGCTGGCTCCAAATTATTTTTTAATATTTTGTATTCTCATCAAAAATTCACAAAAGACGGCATATACCGTGAATACGTTGTACATTGAGTGGATTTTCGAACAAATTGCTAAAACAGCAAAAACAATTTCATTTTTTGTTTAGGTTATATAAGCCTATATAAGCTTGACTACTGGATCCGTGTATAAATAGGGATGAAGCCGACGGGAATTGCTAAGCTCTGCCCATCATCATGTTGTGTCATATCTTATCAGGCATTTGAGGCAGCAGGTTTTGTGCAAGATCTTCTAAGAAATGAGATCAAGGGTAGATTGTGAGACCATATTTTTCTGTTCACTTACACTTTAAAGAAAGCTGCGCTATTACTAACAATGTGTGAACTGAGGCAAATTATCTGAAGTGGGAATTAATTCAGATTACACAGGTGAGTTCGAATTAACACATCATCTTGCGTGATATCCGTAGGCACAGCTGTATCAGGCTGTACTAGGTTCAATGACTTGACTTACAATTAATCCAGGATCATTAGCGTCTAAGAAATTACATTGAATAGCACCACTAAGAGTAACAGAGGCCATCTCCCTGACCTGTAAGAGAAAAGACATATGGTTTATCGCATCGATATTCCAGTACAATGATTCTCCTCACATAGTTTAACACAGTCGTATATAGATAAACAAGCCACCACTGATTTGCAATGTGTACCAGCACTGATCTATTATACCTGAATTAGGCCAATACATACCGGATTGCACTGTGGAAAATTTTCTTTTAATTCCAAAAAAAGACCTTTCCCTGGGAGGTTTTTGAAAGAATGATTATATTTAGGCTGAAGGGCCTTTTCAGTCTCGTTTAACCCAAGTCAGAGTGCACTTACAGAGCAGATCCAGTGAAAACTAACCCAGGCCCGCGAATATCGCAGTTAAACATCGATCCAATTATCTCTATTCCCTGTTTCCTGAGCGCAAGAGGACACCAACAGATAAAGCCCCTAGTTATAGCCCCTTTACCTCCAGCTGCTCATCAGAGAGCAGATGAACGATAAGCTCCTGCAGTGGCTCTCTGTATGAGCGAAGCTGGAACTGGTTAAGGAACAGCATCGACTGCACAATCTCTAGAAGAGTGACACGCGCTTTCCAAGATGGCAGACCAGCCGTTTCCTGAAACATTTATGTCAATAGTTCAAGTTTTAATTTCATGGCTAATACTACATTTGAATCAAATAATTTCTCATTGGTTGTTTACACGCTTGTGAAACATCACTCTCAGAAATGATTCTAAAGTTGCAAATAAACTGCATAACATCACAGTCGGTAGAAGATGCAGGGTTCAACCAACAGTTTAAAAGTTCAGATGAATGGTTCTTAGATGGAACTTAATAAAAGTATTAGACAATCATGGATAGTCGTTTGTCTACATGGTCACATTTTCTTTTGTTAGGCAAATGGGTGGTTTAATAGAGAGGCTCAGACAGGGGAATAAGGAAGGATAACTCTAGCAGAGGTATGAGATGACATGGTTTTCTTTTACATGGTTGACCAAGGATCGTTTCCAGCCGTGGTCCAAGGGGTGCCTATTCAGTGACCTATGTCACCGACCTATTACAGAAGGTCATAAGTGAACCTCCTTTATCTAATTCCTGCGAAAGTGAAAGGATAGAGTGGCACCTGAACTGGAGACTCTCTCATTCTACGCCCAGTGGACCATTCACTAATGGTTGGTTCAAACCAAAAACGATCTTTGTAAGCGGTCAAAGAAGGTCTTTGACCATGGTTTCAGCATGGTCAAAGACCGGTGTTTCTTACTGATGTGATCACTGTTGCCAGCGCCACCTAACTAGCTCACACGGGCGATATCGTGATCTCTTTGCAGTTGTTGATGTCTCTTTGAAACAGCGTCCAACGCTTTGTTTTTACTGTTCAAAGAACGATCCAAAAGAATGTGCTTTAGCTTAACTATTGCAGGCCCGACCTGTAATAATCGCAAAAGAACGCTCTTGCTAGCCGCCTTTGATGTTAGCTCGTGCTTAGCCCGGAGAATGATCGAGCTTACAAAGAATGTTCCTGAACCGACAACAAGTGACATCTTTACAGTGAGGAAGGAGTGACTAACCTTAGCTGAATGAAGGAAGTCTGGCAGCAATTCGGTTGGCAGCAGACGTTTTGTCATCAGTCGGATGACGGAGCCGCAAAGCTGTCGAATCTCTGGATCACTGAAATTCTCAGCATGAGCACAGATCTACAGGATGAAGGAACCGTGCCGGTTATCAGGGGCAAAATGACAAGAAGAAATGAGCGTGGTAACTGAGGCCTGCTAAACATCTAGTAAAAGTCGAGCAGTGCTACCTATTGGTTGACCCAAATGTTGTGAAAAAGTGAACAAATGGTTTGAGTTGATTGACCCAAACCAGGAAGGGGGGAGGGGAAGCAATGGGACACCATCTCAGTACCATCCCATGCCGCAAGGACAATGACAGGTCATAAGAAGGCTGCCCTCAGCAGAATACCTTATCATCATCTTACCTTTGTGGTCAGCTAATATATCCAGCCTTTGTTAGAGTTACAGATTTGATGAGAAATCATTGGAATGCTGGAGGATGAGATGAGACTCACTATTGGTATAAAGTGGATGAGACTTACTATTGGTATAAACTGGATGAGACTTACTATTGGTATAAAGTGGATGAGACTTACTATTGGTATAAACTGGATGAGACTTACTGTTGGTATAAACTGGATGAGACTCGAAGTGGGTATAAATGGAATGAGACTCACTGTTGGTATAAACCGGGTAAGACTCACTGTTGGTATAAATGGAATGAGGCTTACTATTGGTATAAACTGGATGAGACTTACTATTGGTATAAACTGGATGAGACTTACTATTGGTATAAACTGGATGAGACTTACTATTGGTATAAAGTGGATGAGACTTACTATTGGTATAAACTGAATGATCTCCGGCGTCCATCTTTGGTACATGAGATGTCGATCAAAGTTAGAGGCCAACCACGATAACACTGCCAATGAATAAAACTAGTGTAAGAGAAACAATAACAGAATATATAAAGACATAAATTAATAAATAACCAAATAAAACAATAACCGAAAAGATATATGGAAGGTGATGTGCCAATGGTGATCGTTAAAACTGTTAGATGGAGAGCTTTACTATATGAAAACAGTCACAGTGCCTCTCACTTGTTTTAAAGATAAGCTTGTTTCGGCTGACACCATTTTCCTGTTTCGCGCCATTCTCCTGAACTTCTGAGATATCCATGGGTGAACCAACACTCTTCATCTACAGAAAAGAAATAGACTTCTACTGATTGATGACACGAACCACTGGGGCACAAAACCAACACATGTGGTGACGATGACTTGCGGAAAAGCACGAATCATATCGGGATTATACGGGCGAATCTTTCTGGCATTTTTGAAGTCCATAAAGTTCAGATACAAATCTCGCTGGATACGATTTAGCTTTATATGGAGTCATAGGAAAAAGTCTCTCTGTGTGTGTGCGTGTGTGTAAGTAATGAGTCATTAGTGCCAGATGCACACTTTTAGAAAGCATAATCTGGGGCACCCAAATGACCCAGCAGGTACCTGTCAAGAGGCCATTATTATGATATTCTCATTCCATCATCCCTTCGGTAATTACTAGCCCATGGTTTAGACTATTACTAGTTCTGGTCTTGTGTGTCACTGATGCACCAACAGAGCTGAGCAACCACACCGAGATAATACACTACATAAACTGGATTGTTTGTACTCTTGTGTGCGGTGCCTTGCAAAGACTATCCGTCTCAATATCGGTGTCATTTAGTCATAAACCCAGTCTGCAAGTGAGACTCAAACCTGAAACTACCGATCACGCGCCCAATTCTGCGACTGCCATCCATATAATACCACCCAGATTTGTATCTGGTTTTCTTAATTAGCTTCTGGTTTTTGGCGTTTAACTGACCCTCGGTGTCTAATAAAGGCCTGGTCCTGCGGCTCACCTCAGACGGGCTCAAAAAGGAGTCTGACAAATTTTGTGGTTTTGAGACACGATGGGCAAGATTTTCTTGTATAATCCCCCCTCCCGGTATCACTCGCTTTCATTTGGGATGACACAAGATAAACCCTAAATGAAATTGCAGCTGTCTGCTATTGCACAAAACGTGTCAATACAGTGCAACTAAAGCTGGCTTCGGTGATTTCGTCATGCATAGAAGTTCTCCTCAAAGGCAGTGGTTATCCAACTTAGTGAGTGGGTGATTGATTCTTCACAAAATGGTACAATTGCTTTTTTTCCTTTTTGCTTTGCTTTGTTGTGTTTGGTCATCTTATTAGGCAGACCTCATGAGGCTGAGACCGCAATCAGCAGTAACACGGTGATGCGTACCTCAGAGTCATCTTCACTTATCTCCGCATCAGCGGTGGGATCAACGGGTTCCTGTGTCTCCTCATCCTCCAAATCCTTGAGCAGTGGGAGGCAGCGGCTGATGAGTGTCTGTCGGCGAGGGTTTCTCCAGCAATCATCTCGTACCCGTGGCAGGTCAAACACATAACAGGAACAGAGAACGCTGAAACAGAGAGAAAATCACTGATAGAAAATTATATACATAAGAGCCAGTTCTAAGCTAGCTGACTTTTTGAATGGTGAGGTCACAAAAGGTACTGATATTTGCGAAATTGCAATTTGTCTCTTTTTTAAAGGTGGGTTATTTGAGTCCATGTTGTATAATTGAATTGTCGGTTACGAGAGATTTCTAATGACCATAACCCAATACAATATACAGTGAAACTCGGATAACTCGACCTCGGATAACTCGAAAACTCGGTTAACTCAAACCAAGTTTCATGGTCCCTGCCTGGGTAATGATAATTGGCTGGGTATATCTCAAATCTTTAGTCATAACTCAACTGATAAACTGTGGTTAGCGCCATCAGATTACCTTTTCTGTGGCTAGATGTGTTTACATTCTTGTGCAACAAGCTTAACTCTAGTCTTTCCTTGTCACATGAGAACAAAATCTCACAAATTTTAGCCAAGAAATAGGATACACTATAGCGAAATGGACTCGCTGTTACCCATAATGCACTGAGGACCTGGGCAATCTTGAGCAATCATGGCGTCCAGAAAACAAAGAAAAGCTTGGACAGCTCTTCAAAAACTTGATGTTATTGAAGAGATAGAGGGTGGTGTTAAGCCATCTATCATATGCAAGAGAGAGGATCTTCCCAAGAGTACGGTGGCTACATGGTTAAAGCAAAGGGAGAGCATCAGAACCTTAGCTGAGACTAAGGCTGGAAGCAAATGTGCACGATCTACAGCACATGGACGATGACTTGGACAAAAGTCTGCTGATTTGGTTCAAGCAGGTGAGAGACAACACGTGCCAGTGGATGGCCCACTACTGCTTGAGAAGGCCAACAAGCTGCTGAGAGACATGGGTTCTGATCGTACTGTCTGCAGAGCATGGATAGACAGAAGGAAAAAAAGACATTTGGTGGGTAGTCAACGTATGGTTGGTGAATCATCAGCCGTGAATATGACCGAAGTGAACAAATAGAAAACTGAGGTTCTAAAGCCATTGCTGATGAAATACCCAAGGGAAAATGTCTTTAACATGGATGAGACTGGGCTCTTCTACCGTCTCATGACTGACAAGACCCTTAGCTTCAAAGGTGAAAAGTGCGGCGGTGGCAACTTGTCAAAAGAAAGACTGACTGTAGCGCTGTGTGCAAGCATGTCAAGGACAGAAAAAAATGGAACCAATACATTTGTGCACTGAGTGACATGGTTGACAATGCGAGACTAACCCAGCTGAGACAATCATCTATTTTTGACTTTTTTGGGCAATAAAACCAGTACAAGGTATACCGTTTACTACTTGAATTCATAACTCAAACTTTTCATAACTCAAACGTTTTAGTGGTCCCCTGAAGTTCGAGTTATCCAAGTTTCACTGTAACTGCATGAAACAGTTTTCACGCAACTCCGCAATTACAATTTTGCCTCAGAGTTATGCTCTCATGGCAATTTATTTGGAAAAGAGGACAACTCTCAAATATAATAGTCAAAGACGGACAACACCGGATAATCTAAGTAACCCATATGGTAAACGAAATTGGGTACCAGAGAGAACGAATCAGTCAGCACCCCGGCTACACTGGTTCAGTTGCTGGACCAATGTAGCCAGGGTATACTAGGAAGTAGAGAGCATGTTGTATGAATAACTAGATTAAATTGACCACATATGGACAGCGAGTCGCTCAGTCTTACCTGCCTAGACGCGACCTGATATTTTTAAACGGGCTGTCCAGTTGCTTCTCTATGAGTTCAGCAACATAGGAGTTTAGCTGCGGTACCCTCCACTCCTGCTGACCTGTAAAGATGAGGCCAGATCCGTGACACTCCAACAGAGTGTCAGCGTGGTGGTGTGACGGTGTGCTTGCGTGCCAGTGTGACAGCGCCCGCAGGCCAGAGACTGCCTGGTAATTGTCTTGTGACAATTTCACAGTCACAATAGTTAAAAATAATATGGCAAGGATTGTGTAATCTGTTCATGGCAAACCAATATGCAGAAGAAATAAAAATGATTTCAAAGACATAGAATATCTGACCTTACACCAAAGGGGAGGGGTGGAGCAATGAGGAACAATGCTCACTCCAAGCCATCCCTTCCATCTTGAACAGAACCTTTGGAGGAGGCGCCAACCTCTGGTAACGCTGCCCATAAAGATCTACCACAGAGCATATTAATATGTCTAAATGGAAGCTAAATTACCCAGGGATCCCTGCAGGAAATAGAGACGCGACGTCATCTCGAGAGACGTATATTTGTCGGGATTTGCCGCGACCTCATCCACTTCCTCCATGAGAAAGCGAAACAGACGGTAAAGTTTTCTTGGCTCCCGGTTCTCCTATAACAAAGAGGTCAAATAACCGGGTGTAAAACTTATAGCACAACCGGTCATGGAACGCTCTGTTGCTGCTCTGGTGATCTAGGTTGAATCCGGATGTAGCTTAGGAACTCTTCAGTAGATAGAACTCATGATCTTCTAGTGGTTTTCTGATGGTTCTGTCAGGGAACGTGTTCACCGAGCATTGGAATGCTATGCGATGAAGTAACGGCTGAGGTTAAGAGGGGCCGGTGATGATAGGGTGGGTGGTTTTACATACCGGGTCGGGGAGAGGGGGAGGAAAGGAGGGGGTTTACTCACCGAGCAGGTAGCGAAAGCCGTGCCCCAATGCTGCATTGTCTCACTACTGACGTTACAGATAGCTGTCTTAACCAGAGGAAGCAGCCAATCATAGAGGAAGTTCATCTACAGAAAATGCAGTAATATGAATGGGGCAGGAGCTAATGGGGGGGGGGTAAAGCCTCGGGGCTTTAGGCAGTAATCTTCAGACAAAATGATATGCCATAAAGGAATACATTGTTATATGGATGAGCACTAGATTGAGCTATAGTGAAACATCTACGTATTCCTTTTTACTATCCTTTTTGGGTCATTCCAAAGAGGTTGAAGCCTCATTCAGGAGTGCTGAATGTTGAATCTATTTCTCAATGAAAGACTTCGCCTTGCATCTATCCAGCCTGTTTCCTCCCAGAGACTCGGACTAGTTCAGCTTCAAAGCTACTCAAAGCTATAAAAGGTTTTTCCCTCTCAACAGAGTGTCCATATTTAGAGGCTCTCTCACCTGACTGAAGGTCCAGTATTTAGAGCCTTTAACAAGTCCGGCGAAGACTTCTGCGAATGTCCTCTGGCGACCGTTATATGTCTGATGATTATTCTCTCCCAGCAGTGTCTGTAATGTTTCCTTCAGCTTGTCGATCACAATGGGGCCGTAGTTACGCGCCAAAAACTAAAAGACAAAGAAATATAAATAATGTAATATAAATTATACATCACAATCTTCTGAGTGGCTAGAAAGTGAATATAAAAAAAGAACTCGGTTGACAAATAACCATGCATCTATTGTTTGTGCTACCATACCAATTGCTTCTTGTTTAGAAGCTAATTCATGTACATACAGAAAAGTGGGGTAGTTCCGCGGCTAGTGCTAATGATCATTGGATCTCAGAGTACAGCATGTCATGCCTGGTGCCCACTGTCAGTATGATCTCCTTACCTAATTCCTACGCCCTACCGCTCCAGAACAAGGCCAAGAGCTCAATAGATCCTCTAAATAGGATACCCAACTGGGCACTTGGAGCAATCGAAAACAAACCATTAGAAAACTGGGGTGGAGCGGTGGTGAAGTGGATAGCGTTCAATTCCCAGTTTGAGCAAAAACCTTGTCTTTCGCAACACCCTTGTCTGTTTCGGATCCCAACGTTAAATAAGGAAGGCCCTCCGATAGAGTTACCTTCTCTGTGGGGCACGCGGGTACAAGCAGAGCCCAATGATAAAAATTTCTGCCACTACTCCTCACAGCAGTTCCGTCGATAAGAATTAGAAAACTATAGTTTAGAAGCTCACTCACCCTAAAGAAGTTATAGTTTAAGCTGGAGAAGCTCTCCTTCTCTTTGAATTGTATACTCAGATACTTGAAGGCTGTACTGACAAAATCCGGGTTGTTCAGTGCATTCAGTAGATACCCTTCAACTTCATCCAAATCCTCAGGTGAAGGTGGTGGAACACCTTTACTAGATATAGGAACATCTCTACAAACAGAGTATTACTAATGAGAAACGGATTATCACACCCACGCCATTTGTGGAAATGATCAAAGAAAAGGTCAAGAAGCTCTGGTGATAGCCAATGAGAAGGTAGGGGAGCCCTGCCGATAACCAATGAGAAGGTAGGGGAGCCCAGTCGATAGCCAATGAGAAGGTAGGGGAGCCCTGCCGATAACCAATGAGAAGGTGGGGGAGCCCTGCCGCTAACCAATGAGAAGGTGGGGGAGCCCAGTCGATAGCCAATGAGAAGGTAGGGGAGCCCAGTCGATAGCCAATGAGAAGGTAGGGGAGCCCTGCCGATAACCAATGAGAAGGTGGGGGAGCCCTGCCGATAACCAATGAGAAGGTGGGGAGCCCTGCCGATAACCAAGGAGAAGGTGGGGAGCCCTGCCGATAGTCAATGAGAAGGTGGGGAGCCCTGCCGATAACCAATGAGAAGGTGGGGGAGCTCTGTCGATAGTCAATGAGAAGGCCTGGAAGTTCTGATATACCATATGGCCATTGATATGAATATGGATAAGCAATCGCCAAACTCAAGGTCGAGCAAACTGATTCACTCTGAGTGCGTCTTACTTAGGCCAATAAACACAGCCCCAGTGTGTCTTCTCCACGAACATACTAGCATTCCATTTCTTTTCCGTATCGGGTACATCATCAGGGTTATACTGTAACTGCTGATAACTGCTGTACTGTTCATTGGATACAGTATGGGTCTTCTGCTTGCGTTTCAAAGAGTACATAATACCAATCATCGCATTGAGGCATATCTGCAACAATCACAACAGGTCTCTCAATAGAATCTAATAGAGAGTGGCATGTATGAGCAATAACTAAGCTTAAGATCTAACCCAATAGAAACCTAGTCGAAAATCAGTAGGAAGACTAAAAACTAGGTGGTCGGACAACGTTAGGCAGTTGTGTTGTGTCTCCAGAGGATTGCGCACACTGACGTAGATTGACATTTAGAGTGAACTTTTGGTGAAGTTATCAGCTAGTGGCTTACTTTTCTGACAGATGGTGAGTCGTGTATTAGGTGTTTGGTGAAGAGCTCCAATTCGGGTAAACTAATTCTCCGATCAGCTCTCTGTAGCAGGGCTACGAGTTCCAGAGAAAATTCCCAATGCTTCCACTGACTGTAGGAAACAAGGTTCTTCAGATTAAAGTGTGGTTGCGTCGGATTCACCTTAGACAGTTGGTGCAAACTTGGTGGGCACGAATCAAACTCTTTGTACTCTCCGGGTCGAAAAGTTGTTCGACTTCGCAAACCAGTGATATTTTTTGTACCACTTGCGAGCAGGCATTCACGATGCCTGATGGCTAGGGCGATGAGATTCCTGTGGTTACTTGTTATTCAGTTCATTGGTTATGCTTTCAAGGACAGTTTGTACGCAATAGTCCTTGAGAACGGCGAATGATTGTTATACCCGGTGCCTTGCTAAGCGAGATCAATCGGCGGCCATGCTGACTCCAATTTATTTTTTCATATTCTGTTTACATTATATAAGCCCATATAGTGAGTCAGCAGCTTGACTACCGAATCCGTGTTTAGATAGGGATGAATTCGACGGGAATCGCTAAGCTCTGCCCACCATCGTATTGTGTCATACTTTATCAGACATTTGAGGCAGCAGGTTTTGAGCAAGATCTTCCAAGAAATGAGATCAAGGGTTCAATGTGTGACCATGCTTCTCAGTGCACTGACACTTTAAAGGGAGTAGGACAGCAGTCAGCATAATTTTTATGTGAAACTAGCCAATAGCAAATCATAATGTAAATTGGCAGATGAGGCGCCTTCACTCTTGAGTCCACCGATAGAAAGGAATGCTTGAAGGATTAATAAGATCGACTCAATAAGAGATTCAAACTCAGTATGACAGAGGCTGTAACCAATAACAGTCAACATATACAATCTCCGCAGTGCATGCTGTGTGAGAGCTAGACTATCCGAATATATACTGTGTGATTGTATGCCTACGGTAGTATTATGGGTATGTTACCCTGTAGACTAGACAATTACTGAAGGATCGGGGACATACTGAGGTGCGGGTCACTTACTGAAGGATCGGGGACATACTGAGGTGCGGGTC
>Ga0224501_10003820_pt1 | contig 11877 bp, 12 predicted proteins | sample SF_Oct11_sed_USG_4_FD_169105 | JGI IMG/M metagenome (GOLD analysis project Ga0224501, IMG submission 169105) | Sediment microbial communities from San Francisco Bay, California, United States - SF_Oct11_sed_USGS_8_1 | ecosystem: Environmental > Aquatic > Marine > Sediment | place: USA... | reverse complement strand
AGGGCTTTTTAATGCGCTCCCACTCTTTGGTTTATTCTTACTGCATGAGCATCAAATCCTCCGTTAAAGATTAGAAACTACAACTATTGGAGCTGGAAGCAGGTGGGGGCAGTGATTGTATTCCTCAGATGTAGGGCTGACAATCGATCAGAGCCGGAAGGCGCTGTATCAGAAACCAAGCACATGGTCTGATTTTAGAATCATAAGAGAACGTTTACGTAAAAACCAGCGAGACAGTAAGCTGGATAGCTATGGGGTGGTCGAGCTGACATTATCTTAACAAACCGCAGGTGGGAGTATGACATTTAGCCAGAAGGATCATGGGAACTGCAAATCACTCAAACCTCAAAAGACACTGAACCCAAAATGCCACATTGCTGCGAGCCAGCTCATGGCCCATCAATGCATGATTAATCACTTCAGCTATCAAGCGGATCCGATTCCAATGTTATCTCTTATACAATGGTGATTCATTAGTATGAACCCGGCCTGCGTGTCTACCAGCCTTCTGACTGGTGTAATTATTTCCAGTGCATGGTACTAGACTGCAGGTACTCAGTGCTTGCAGGTACTCAGAGCTTGCAGTGTATACTCACTGATAGAAATGAGATCAGCAAAGACATAGCGACACATTACTTTTTCTTCCCACACTTTTTTTCTTGGCCATGCACATGTATTATGATATGCTTGAGAACATTTAGGTCCTGATAGCACTCTATTCTATTGTCTAATACAGCCCCAAGGCGAAGCACTAACTTATAGTGGATAGCGCACTGGGCCTAAGGCTAGGGGCCCCTGGTTTGATGCCCAATTCCGGCACAAATTTTGTCTTGCATAGCTCCCTCATCAGTTTTAGGTCATGACATTAAATAAAGGAAGCGCTCCTTCTATATGGAGCATGTGGGTGCAAGCAGAGAGTCTCCCCACAATGCACCCTGGAAAACGCCGAGCCTAAGACTCAGTAAACTAATTTCAGCATCACTCCTGACAGCTATCCAGGGCACCTGCAGGTACCAGCATCACTCCTGACACTGCTCAGGGTACCTGCGGGGTACCTACACCACTCCTGACGCTGCTCGGGATACCAGCACCACTCCTGACAGCTGTTCTGTCATGAAGGCACCGAGAAGAACAATACAGCCTTTATTCAATGCAACTTTTTCCAACCTCCGCTGAAACATTGCAATCATACCCATGCACTTCCCAACTACGGCTTTTCCCAATCTCTGTCGATGCGATACCGTTGCAATAATCGCTGCTTGTGGTTTAAGCATGCCAGCGGGAACAGGTCTTGAAAATCTTCCACGTAGTTTGGTATTATGTTTAGGTCACAAAACTGTATGTTAATTGCAACTTTGTTGTACGGAGCAAATTGCAACTTTGTTGTACTGAGCAAATTGCCCTTTGTTGACCACTTCCCTTATACTTTGTATATGTACCTTTGCTGGCAGGTAACTGTAAAAAGACCATGAGCTCTCTTGTCGGTTTCGATGTTGGACCGAGCCGTCTCCCTCAGAAGAACCCAACCGAGCAGGAAGTAGCTGATCTACGTGCAGAGATGAACAGGCTTTCTGTGCTGGAAACACTCTAAGGTTTTATCCACTCCACTGCAGAGGGCATTGATTCAATTTTGTCAATATATTTGCTATAAAATTATAAAATTCAGTCTTGATGTTCGGCCTTCGGCAATGACCAATTTAAGTTTCAATTTTGTGTTAATAAATGTCATATAAATACGCGTTGCCATTGGAAAGTTCTATAATGATGATGATGGTGTTCTGCTTCAGATAGCAGGTGCCTCGTGATACTGCATATCGCTCCTACCACACTCGTTTATCTTGTGCCAGTCTTTCCACAACAACATAAGTGTGACCCTCCTTGATGTCGTCAAGGATTGCAGTTCTCCTCCTATCCCGACGTCTTTTCCCTTCAACTCTCCCCTCTATTACTCTTTTAGGTAAGCTCTCATGACATAGGATATGCCCAATCCATTTCCCTTGTCGTTCTTTGATTGTATTAGGAAGTTTCCTACACTCCCCAACTGTCACCAGCACTTCTCCATTTGTAACTCGATCTTTTCAATTCTTGCCAGCTACTCTTCCCCACACCCACATTTCAAAAGTCTCTAGCCTTTTAGCAGTACACTCCACACTAAACATTTTACCAACCTCCCCTTTAATGACAGAGGGACATTTCCTTTGAAGAATGGTGTATTTCTTTCTAATGCACCTCGTGCCACGGCGATTCTTGCTATGACTTCTCTGAAGCAGTAGCCATCATCAGCTATAATGCTCCTTAAATACTGAAAGCTGTCTACCTGCTCCAATTTTTGGCCATCTAGATAAATGTTCAGTGTGCCTTTCTCTCTACTGATTTTGATCACCTTTGTTTTGCCTATATATTGACCCTCATACCATATCTTTTCACTACCTCATTTGTGATATCCATCATTTCCAGGAGTCCTTATTTAGTTTGGGCTATCATGGCTTCGTCATCAGCAAATCTCATGGAGGTTATTCGCTGTCCACCAATCACTACATCACCACCTTTTGCCCTTTCCACAACTTCCCTCACCATTGCTTCCGCGATGATGTTGAACCAAATTGGGGAAACCAGACAAGCCTGGAGAACACCTATCAACTTCAGCTGGGTCTGTATTACCCGCTAGTGTACACACGGACAATGGTTGTCCCAAGTGAAGGTTTGCCAGCAATCTCTTATCCCGCCAATCCACACAATATCTCTGAGAATCTGCGTCAGAACACTCCGGAAGCATTTTCGAAGTCGACAAAACGAAGAAAGAGTTCCTGCTTAAACTCGAGACACCTTTCACTGATAAATCTTAGTACAGTGATTGCCTCTCTTGTGCCACATCCACGTTTGAACCCAAACTGGTCTTCACCTATCCAGTCTCTCGCTTTGGTTTCAATCCGCGTGGAGAGTATTTTCAGAAGTACCTTAGACATATGTGAGATCGGGCTGATAGTCCGATGACCTTGACACCGAACTGCATTATTTTTCTTTTCTAGCGGAACCATAAAGCTTATGCAAAAATCCTTCGGCCACTCTCCATCCACATAGATCTTTGACAAAGGCTCACAAATCTCTCTTTCGCCTTACCTTCCAGCATTCTGATGTGAGATCAGGCTGATAGTCCGATGACCTTGACACCGAACTGCATTCTTTTGCCTCACCTTCCAGCATTTTGATGAATTGTACTGTCATCCACACCAGTGGGGATTCCACTCTTCAATCGGCTGATGACCAGGTCGATTTCACTACTCAACAGTGGGAGACCCAGATTATCTTCATCTATATCAATTTCGTTTTCCACAAGCAATGACTCCGGTCTTTCCTCTCTCATTCTGTAAAGTGTACTATTTATGTTTTGATTGTTATTCATTATACAGGGAGTGAAGTTGTGTCTTTATAGTCAAACTAATCAAAATCCAGGAACTGCGTGAGCGCAACAAGACAAAGTCTTGACTTCAACTTGAGCGAGACGCACTGGAATCACTGAGGCACCTTGTGAATCCCAGCTGATTCAGACTAAATGAAGTCCGGCCCTGCGGCAGCATATCGTGTCAGCTGATCTAACGCTGCTTTTCCTCCCTTAGGCATACAAATCATAGATCAATAAGAATGGTGACATTTGCCATCACAAAATAGAAATCATCACGTCCGCCTTTGGGCCCAGTTACGGCAGGACGGTGATACATACAGGTTGCACATTTACTTCTGGTAGGATCTGCGTGTGACATCTTCAGCAGATGGCTAATAGCTCGTTGTGGGGAATCAATGGAAAGAAAGAGAGAAAGCTGACCAGAAGTATGAAAGAAGACAGTATGCCAGGTAGGTCCCACGAACGCCCAATAAAATACATAGTGAGGGGACTGTTATAGATTCAATAGTCAGTATGTGCCAAGGTGCGTCGAGCTGCAATACAATTGTGTAATTGTGTTTGCCAATTGAATTGGGGGGAAAATGAGACATGAACATCTGACTGAGAAGATGCTATAGTGGGGAAACACTGCCCACCCAGCTGCCCAAACATACTCGGGGACTCCCTTCCCCCAGATTTAAAGCACTTCTAATATTTTCCTATACTCTCAACACCAGGATCAAAACTCTAACTGGACGGATGAATTCACACATGCAAAAATGGATTATATGATAACCCGTATAGGCCCGGTGTTCGTGGTGTTACTTATAATTATAAACAGTGGAGTTTATTGAGACAATAGCAAGCGTGTGGAGATAAAATCAAACAAATAAGAAAGTGTCCAAAATAATCAGCATTTTACTGCGTGACTTTCAAGCCGTAAATATCTAGTGTTATCCTTCAATCAAACTCTGGCAGATTAAATGCCTTGATAATTTTATTACACCTGTCCACAGAGCCCTCAGTTTTGATCCAATCTGGATTAGACACTCGTCCTTTCTTATTCAGAAATAATCCTTCCTGACTGTCAATCTCAACGTTTCTCTGGTTGATACAGAGATGGGCGAAGAGTTTGTCGATGGTGGTTGCTCATTAAATCCTCATAGTTGCGCGTGTAAAACGAGACATCGTGTGTGAGCTCTGTCTGGCTTTTCAAATGCATTCCGATAGACCATTACAGGGTATATCATTAAATTACGGTGAGTGACCGCACCTCTCTGATTAAAATTATCACGAAATCTGCTTTGCATCCCGGAGAATTTTGTATTTTCAGTTTTCTACCATCACTTCTCTGAGTAAATGGATATATTATGTGAGATGGTGCAATATGGTATGATACAATATGATATGATGTAGTATGATATGGTGCGATTCAATATGATACGATACCACGCGTATACAATATAAGATACGATATGACTCAATATACAGTAGTTTCTAGTTTAAATTTATAGTTACACATGTATGCGCTTTGCCGCTTTGTACCTTCGATCGAGTTGATATGTCATCTCCTACCTTAGTAGGTGCTGGTTTGATACCATTTCTGTCATTTCCTCTGTACCGAAATGGATTTTCTCCAGAATGGCACCAAGCTTCTCAGAGATTACATGCGATTTGAATTTCACACAGAATGACACTAGCTTAGGTTGTTGGGTAGTGGATAGTGGTAAATTCCATCAAGGCAAGTTCCCAAAGTTTCGGGAAACCTTTGTGGATCGACTTGCTAGTAGTTTTAATATTTCTATAGGCAAACGGTTGTCGATGTGTGGGAAATAGACTTGCTGTGTGTTGAGCCACATGCTCATCAAAGAGTGAAGCTTTAACAAACACACCCCGAGTTCACCGAGGTACATTTTTCAAATAGCATTTGACGAACGCCTGCACAAGCGATTCGAACTCGGAGCTTCTCACAAACCCAATCCATCCTCATGAGCTAAAAACAATTGAAAAGAGGCATAGATTCTGATATAGTCATCCAGCTTGGAAGGGCATTGTACACATTACTATAAGCTGTACTATCACATTCACTGATATAAAGAACTGTATGTAATCGCTTAGTGGTACTCGAACAAGCCGTTTCGCTAGGGTTGTCTGGGCAATAGGAAGTATTGGATATTGTCGAGTCTCGTATAGGTTTTCCCTTTACTTATGTTAAATGAAGTAAATTGTAGTTGGGCTTCATCAAGATGTCACGAGAAACGAACTCCGAATGGGAGGCTAGAACGTTATCTGGTGATGGTAAATTCGGAATGTGTCCTTTTACCAGTATATCTATAGTATCTGCACTTGGCATGGCTTTTCACCACCCCTGATCATCAGCCTCCATTGTTCACAAATTCCTACATTCCGCAGAATTGTATATTGCTGCGTGCAGTCGCGAAGGCAGTAGCTTAAATGCAGTCACGTAGAACAGATTTTAGGGCCAAAAACATATTCCACTATGAGTAAAAACATGAATTCATTAGATTTGGAAATTTGGTGAGAAAATATCAATATTTAAGTTCAGCTTGGAAAAGCAAAAAATCGAAGTAGGAGAAATGTTTGGGCCGAGTAACCATACAGCAAAAAAGACTAGATATTTGTGATCAATCTCATGTTATATACGTACTGGAAACACAATGATCATGCTCTATATACTTACCCTTTAGCTTCCAGTGTACACGCTGGAAAAAAACCGAATATCCAAAACACCAATCTAAACGCATAAAGTTTAACTCGATTCAACTTGGCTGTAGACAGGATACGAGCAGTAAAGCAAATTTATGCGGAAGACTACTGGCGAAGTTATCAGGTTAGTGAATGGGGCTTTGGCCAACCTGATAATCAATAAAGAAAATGACAGATTCAGCAGGCTGATGGAAAAGCTTTTGTCTTTTTCTCTGCTCTCTGCTCTAGTTCCTGGTTTGGGTACAAGTTCGGCAGATCTGACCTAGCCCTTCCCAACTAATAATTATCAAGCATGGTCTTATATGCCATAATCCTCATAAATTATCTCCCAACAAGGCTCTTCGGATTATGGGTTGTGGAGTCAATGACACCGAATAACTATATGAGGGGTACATCTCATACCATCAACAATCAACAAAATATCTAATCTGAAGTACCCCACGGAACCAGCACCTGGTTAGTTCCGCAATACGGGGTCGGATCTAACCCGTCAGCTCTACCATAACTGCGAAGATGTGATACAAAAGGAAATAATCTAAGGTTTCATGGGCCAAAAGGGTCACTTTAGTCCTACATCGGGATCACTATCTTCTCCTTTAATCAGATCTCAGATCAGAGAGTATTGCCACTGTCCCTGAGATAGTTTCAGCTAGGATTGGTTTCTTCATATGTTTGATGTCAGTGTCATGTGATATGTCACGGGTTTAGTCAGTTTATCACACGCTGTTATGGTAATGATGAGGTGAAACCCTTGGGAATTATCCTCACCTGGTGTCATGCTGCAGCTATATAGACTCCTGATGGTCATATAATTAGACAAGGCAGGCGTAAACACTTATCAGCCATCAGCCTTAGGCAGGAGTTGACATCAAAATAGCACTAATAATCTGAGAGCTGCACAGACACGTCGTGTTATTGAATTTTTCATCATGAATTCAGTGTTGTAATAATCAGTTTGGTTATTCACAAGAATATAACATAGACATGCATACTACAGGTAAGGTAAATTTATAGCTGTTATATACCTACAAATGATTTTACTCATATGCCTGTAATACTGATGTGGGTAGCGCGTTCGACTTTGAATCGGCGACTCGGATTCGGCTCCAAGTTTGCGTGTCACTTTGTATTTTTTGTTTCTCTTTCCGGTCGTGACATTAAATGATGACGATGATGATGACGATGACGATGATAATGACTTTATTTGCTGCACAGAAAAACTAAAACGTGGTTCATATAAAACCTAAATAGAGATTTCTCACGTAGTCGAGTATGTGCTGATGCAATAAAATGAAGCAGACCTATCCATAGAGTACCAATTCTACGGGGCAGAACACGGACCATCCTTCCTTATCCCATCTTATATAACGTGAACAGGTCGAGATGGATTGGTAGTCATGAAAGATGACTATAACACAACACCTATGTGTTCTAAAAACTGGTAACATACATCACTGTGAAAACTTACCATTTCATTTCTGGGCTGTGTATTTGAGTTGATTAAACTTTTCTCACATTTCATCTGTTTGGGTGAATTCAGAATCTTATTCTGCTGAGACACGCTAAAATACTGGCTGACTGAATTCAATCATACAACTTTTACTGAGTTGTGTTGTCAGTGGATAGCAATAGGAATTATCCTCTGCTTCTGTGTTGGCAGTAGACCAGTGACACACTACATGCTACTGCCTAGACCCTGTTCAAATTAGCTGGTGATGGACAACGGTCACATGGCACTTTGGTGTTGGGTAAAGTCAGTCACGATAGCTCAGTGGGATAGTTCACTGTCTGTCCTTCCTGTAGCCCGGATTCAATTCCCAGCCACGGCGGAGTATTTGAAATAATTTTTACCTGGCTAATCACACTCTGCCAATCCGTTCTGAGCCAGTGTGGCAGAAAATGGCTCAATCTCCCCTCAATGACAACACACAACCTGCATGTGAGCAGCGAGGAGGAAGGCCGTAGTCCAACTACGCACAGATGATAGCCAAAGAGTCCTCCTCTCGCACTATAGGTGTACCATAAAGTTGAATATCAGCTACCGATGCCGGTATACCCTGGTCACATATGGAGTAGGGAAAGATAACTCTATGTTGTTTCTTGCCTTATCTCAATACTCTATCTCAGTAGTTGATCATATTTGACATGCACAGTGAAATATTATGTGAAATGTAATATGGGTGTCACTGGCCTACTTGATATAATCATGTGCCTTGCCGTAACATGACTATGAGCTATGTCAGAGTGTTAGTTTCATAGAAGTAGGGGCTATAGCTTATACTGGGAGATTCAGCTCCAACTTGTGTTGACCTACATGTTTTTGTCACAGATTGCAAGGTTGTAGCTGGACTATAATCATTCCTAGGAAAACAGCAAAAGCTTGATGATGAGCATATAATTTCTAAGAAAATAGCGGCCAATAAGACCACTCAATCCATAAAAACTGCACGCAAGCCTTATGGGAACTAGGATAACAACCCCGCAGCTGTGTAATATATCAAGCTTTGTCTGTAATAAACATGGGATAGTACAATGCCTTTTGGCCTCTGCTCTGTCACTCAAATAGGTCAATAACCAGTCCTGTTTTTTCTCAGCGGAGATTGAGGAAAGAACGAGAGATCTACAGCTGGCTCAACAGGAGGAGTCCCCGAGGAAGGAAACCTGCCCCATTTTCACAGTATCTAATCACCGTGCTATATTTGGCCAGGAAACATGGCCATCGTCGACGCAATCCTCCAACGCTGGAATATATCCCTCTACCACCCAGCGTAACAAGCCTTCGGCCGGGCAAGGAAACAAGCCAGCGTGGGCGTATAGTGATGAGACTCCTGATGACAATCTCAATGGGAGATATGATACACCTGACACTGAACGCGTAACAAAACCATTTGGAATATCTCCATTTGTAATGCGCGTTGATGATGAGGATGAAGATGATGCAGATTATTATGAGAAGAACCAAAATTTATGCCCCAGACAAGTGTCCGATGAGACGAACGACAAATCTTCTTGTCTCCTTCTACCAGAGGAGGCTTCGAAACTGAAGCGCCAGAGAAGTCTTAATACTAAACGCGATCGGCAGCTGTCCATCACGCGTGACACTGGATGCCTTACGGTGAAGATCTATCATAGCAAAAGTATTGATTGCAGTATGAAAAGCGATGAACCCCTAAGACAGATAAAGACTGACAGACAAAAGGAATTAGAGTTCTTTGATGATTTTTAACCCGTAGCCTTATAGATTCAAATGCTAAATTTCAAAAAGCACATCACCAGCGATGCGCGTATTCTTATCGGATGTTGTATACACCGAGTTAGTCTCTGTAACTCCCATGTGTATACAGGCTGATGATGAATTGGGGTGACATTAGACCAGCATGATAAAACCCCATCCTTCTGTCAGTGGTTGTCAGTGGTTGTAACACCCAGGTTATAGTGAGATACTTGCCCAAAATGAGATGGGGCCTCCAGAGCTGACCTTCCACAACACCTGAAGATAGATAGACTAGTTACTCCAAGGCATATAACCAAAACCAAGTGGCTATAGTGGTTTATTTACAAGGATATTATTTATGGTAGGTTTCTACCTATAACCACAGGCATAACCGTGAGATAAATGTATTTGCTGTGAGATAATGTTGTCACCGGAGGTAAGTGAATCATGAGATCCTCACTTGCCGGAAATTGCCTACTATGCTGTTCGGTGTTCATCATGATAAATAAATATTACAATGACATATACTTGTACCGTAGGTATCTTGATTTATTATGTGGTACTTATCAAGAGAAGATGGAATTTAAATGGACCAATATAATATAATCTAGTAAACACTAGATGGTTTATAATACATATAGAAAATAAGCATATATTTATAGAAGTGCTAGATCCAGTTATAGGCCTACTGGGTAATTGACATTGACGCATGCGTGGGCGTGCTGCATCATTGATAAAAGCGGACCATCTGGTTCTTTTTTATCGCCGAGTCTGTGAGTCTATGGGAGTTTAAAAGCAGATCAAATAATTTATGTACAAAATGACAGCCTAGGATTAACTCGATCACAGAAGTAAAACCCTCTTACTTCTATGAACTCAATCAACCAAGGAACCAATCAGGTGACTGGGTAGATGGAACCAATAATGACATAATAATTTTCTGTCGGTTGCAGCAGCAGCGTGGTGACGAAGACTGCAATTATCGATCTTGGGCAGGTTTTCGGTAGTGGCAGCTGGCCATGACCAGGGTCAGCTCCAAGCTACCAGAACACCCACTGATTCAGTGTGCAGCACGAGCTACAACAATGAACAGATTGTCCTGGGAGGTTGGGGGTCAGTCAACCTAAGCCATTTGTTTACTTGTCACTTGTCGAAATTCGGCTGCTCTTAGCGAGAAGAGAGAGATGGATCTTTAACAACCATGGAGTGATCTTGACCTTAATTATCCTTTATTTTTACCGTGGTGTACCGAAGCCACGAACAATTTGGAGAGGCTTGCTAAAGGCTCATATCAGAGAAACGCCCTGTCGGCAGTGATGCTCGAACCTGCAATCTTACAATACAGATCTAAGCTTTTTACCAATTGAGCTATCTTGACCCCGACCAATGATACATGTATAAATATACCCCGGCTAGTACCAGCTGAATCAGCTTTAGCATGTGCATTTTGCACAGGCCACAATTTGAGGCCGGTAACTTATTAAAATATGCTCGCCAGTCTCTGATGTTTAGCATTTACATAAAGACGTCACCAGAAAGGCGATCGACATTTGCATTGTGTTTGAGTATACACACAATGGCATGTTGCTGCAAAAAGTTTGTTGTCTATATATGTCTATATATGGCGTGTTTGTGATAGCGAGCCAACTTAACCGTGATACTGATCAACAGTCTGTACACCTACGGACAACTTCATTTAGAAATGCGATAGGCACACCGAGCATAGGTAAAATAGAATATGCAGTTCAGAGGATTTATTGAGCGTTTATATTAATACTATTATGGCAGAAAACACTTGCATTGGAAAATTAGAGACTGATGTTTGATCCATAGGTAAATTAACAACCAAAAAGTGCAACTCAGTCACACGGGCACAGACATCATGGGAGAATAGCTGTCGTGTAGGAAATCATTTCATTACTACGGCTTCCCTTCTCTACTCATGCTCGTCCAGCGCGCATGGTCTCTTAAATTCCTGGCCACGGATGTGGAACCATTTGTTAGCCACTGCAACGAGATCGCTTTGAGTCAGAAAAATGACGAACGCAAATGCCGGATGGTTATGTCACTAAGACGCATATGCCTGTTTGTTTGGTCTTAAGGGCCCGTTGTTCTGAATAGAGATTATTATTCTATAAGCGCGTGTCCGTAACATTGGGTAGTTCCATCAGCGAGCCGTTCAATGTTACGGTGAAAATGGTACTTTTCAGAGACCAAATTACAGAATAGTAAAAACAGATATATGATAACGCATTCATTGACGCCATATTGAAGGGGTAAACTGCAGACACACAAGTTTTTTACTGAGTGTTGGAAACTTACCCCATTTAGAGCCGGCGAGCACAGGACAGCCGGCGTGGCGTGTATTAAAGTCCCCGCTTCCATTTTTCTTGAGATTCCACCAGAACGCGGCGCCTCCCTTTACTGGTGGAACCTTGAGACCAATCTCAGTGAACACGGTGTAGCCACCAGCATCTACATCGCTCATCTGCAGACATATACACGCGTAGCGGTATCGTGGGGGTAAGGGAGGATAACTCTATATATATATATA
>Ga0224501_10003819_pt1 | contig 11878 bp, 11 predicted proteins | sample SF_Oct11_sed_USG_4_FD_169105 | JGI IMG/M metagenome (GOLD analysis project Ga0224501, IMG submission 169105) | Sediment microbial communities from San Francisco Bay, California, United States - SF_Oct11_sed_USGS_8_1 | ecosystem: Environmental > Aquatic > Marine > Sediment | place: USA... | reverse complement strand
TTTTTCTTTCTGATCTAGATCTACTATGTGGGTTTTACCCATGTGGTAGTAGGCACATTTCCCGTCGCTCCGCTCAACAACTGGAACGATCATTTTTCCTGTTAAGTCTCCGCCGCAAATGGCCACATCCACTTTGAGCATTGCTGAGCAGTTTAGAAATTTTCTCCAAACTCCTTCAGACCCGTGCATGTCTGTGGCGAAGAGGATTCTTGTTTGAGTTTCCTTTTTCCTTCGCAGAAATGCCAATTAAATCATTCCTAATTTGTTTTTTCTGTGTTTTATCATAGCTTTGGGCTATTTAAGTTTAGAGTCAATGGAAAGTCTTAAATCTGCATAGAGACAAAACTGAAGGTTTGGATGGTTAAAACATATGGCTTCAAGTAAACCGAGATTGTTCGCTAGAGAAGCTACTGGACTAGTGAGAGAAATCGGCTTCACCTTGGGTGTCATCATTATCCTCAGCCACGTCATAGGCTTAGGCTGGCAAAAACGAGCCTTCCAATTCACCGGACCAAAACCCATGCCGTTAGATGAGATGCCACTTGGTCTACCAGCCATGTTCTGGGCTTTCCTAGTCTGTGGCATAATCGTGGTCATCACGGGATATGCGGCAGGATATGTTGCGGCTGCTATGCCAAGATCCGGCGGTGGTTACGTCACGATCTCCAGAATAATTCATCCGGTGGTAGGCTTCATGTCAGGCTGGGTAATGTGGCTGGCGGAAGCCTTTTCCTTTGGTTTAATAGGAGTTGCAGTCTTTGCAGGAATTGGGATATTTTTCAACATCGCTTTGAGTACACCAGGACAGCCGCCCCCAATATCTCTAGGCCCAACTGAGCAGTTCTTAGGCGGTCTAGTAATAGTTTGGATATTTGCAATACTTGCCTTATTAGGAACAAAAATGTATGGCAGACTGTTAGAAGTAATGTTCTATATACCGGCAGTAATCACGATTATCTTTTTTGCAATGTGGATCGTGGGCGCTATGGATCCAAACGTTGTTGCGACTGGAGTAACTAATGTGATGGGTAAACCGCCGGAAGACTTCGTGAACCTAGCGTTGAGCGAGACTGGTGGTTCGATGGCAGCTCATGCTACAGGTTTCTTTGATGCCTTCTCGTATGCAATGGGCGGCGCTTTTTGGGCTTTTATGGGATGGTACGCAACTACCTTCTTAGCCGGTGAAGTCAAAGAAGCAAATAAGAAGCTTCCAAAGGTGCTTTTGACATCAGGACTTATCATAATGATAGTTTACCTGCTTGCTTCTTCACTTTCAGCATTAGCCACGATGAATGTAGCTGTAACGCCGGACGGAAAATGGAGTTTCTACCAAGCATACGGTTGGCTAAGTTACGGACCCCAAGCAGCCAAGGATGCTGCTGCGGCAACTATTCCAAATTTCCAAGCAGCATGGAGCACAGGAATTGCATCTATAATTTCCAGAGGCATGGGCTTGGACTGGCTTGCAATAATTATCGCGTTGGGTGGTGTCTTCTGGGTAGCCAACGACATACCGCCATTTCTGCTTGTTGCGTCAAGAACGTTTTTCGCTATGTCCTTTGATAGAATGATGCCTGAAAAATTCGCTTATGTCAGCGAAAGATGGCACGCACCAGTATGGTCAATTATAATCACCGCCATTATCGCTTTACCTGCATGCATAGCTGAGTCAGAGTTCATGGGTTTGCATACGTATCTAGCATGGACAAATGTGGTCGGGACAGACCTCTTCGACGCGTTCTTCCTAACGATGTTCTGTGTATCATGCATGTTGCTTCCATTAGAAAGAAAGGACATCTACGATAGAGCAGCCGTCAAACATTCAATAGGCACCGTCGTAACATTGGGCTTCGTTGCAACCTTAGGAGCTGCCTTCTGTCTACTCATGTTCCTCAAAGAATCGCCATGGATCTTTGCACCTATCACAAGCGGGGCAACGGAAGGTGACATAGCAAGTTCAGTCGGTTTCTTCCTCGCCCTCATAGTAGGACTTTTGATATACGTGTTCTACATGTACCGCAACACAACAAAAGGCGTCGACATGCGAACCCTCTACCTGAGCATTCCGCCAGAATAGCCTTAAATACATTCCCCTCTTTTTATTTTTCAATCAAATCTGGTGTTTTAATAGTGTCGTACGAACTAAACTTCATAACTGACATGGTTGAGGAGCAAATTACCAAAGGACACTTTAGATGGCTAGCTAACTTCAACGAAATTCACACAGATTATGCAATAGGCGATATAACTTTTCCAATATACGCCTCAGGAGGCCTACAAGAAAGAGGCTTCTTCCTCTCCAGAATATTTTCAGCCTTCGTAACACCAAGATACAAAATTCACCTTCTTTTGTGCGCAATTCCAGAAGTTAACCCTAAGCTCCTAAGAAAAATAATAATAGCATGCAAAAGCAAATTCGGCGCTGATGATTGGATTTTTCTAGGTTTGGTTCAAAGTAAACCATTCGAAAAAGTCGTAAAGGACAACATCGCGAGCATAGATGATAAAAATATAGGAATTGCCGCCAGTAGTCTAGCCTCAAGAGAATCGGTTTTTTCCAATAATGTCCTCGGGAAAGGCCTCGCAAAGCAGCTCAAGTTGACCGAAGCAAAATTTGAAGCTCTGGATGTGCCAAATTACGTGAAAAGTTTTGCCATAGTATTTTGTTTGGGCACGCTTATGTTAATCGCTATCGCGCTTGGAGGAGTAGCGCAAGCTGTTTCACCATTGACTCTTTTGATTTTAGGCGCTCTATCTCTTATTGTGGGTCACCGCATCTATAAGACACGCTACCATACAACCTTAACACTGAACAGCAAAAAATTCCAACTACGTCAAGGAGAAAAAATAACAGAGGGCAAATGGTCTGACTATACGGATGTCACAATTTACATTACCCCGAAACAAGAAATATGCATAAGACTTCATACAAAAAAAGAAACTTTTGATCTGCCAGTTTCCAGGGTGGGAATATCCAGAAGAGAAGGTTACAACGCCATTAGGCACCTGATAAAAAGAGAACAAAGTGCTATTCAATAATCGGCGTTTCCACAGCCGTGTTCCACCAAGGTTTATCCCATTTCTTATCAACTGTTGGCAACTCTTTCAGAAGAGCACCTATTCTATCAGTTACTATTGAGACCTCGCTTTTCGACAGCCATTTTTTGAGTAACTCAGCTTTATCAACCAAGTTTTTAAGGTTAAGCGTCACAGTCAAAGCAAGCTTTTTATCTCTTTCCAAAATTTTGCTCATTTTCTGCGAATCTATACTCTCTACTCCCTTTCCAACATCATGATCCAAAAAGACTGCACACACATCTTTCACGTCTTTATCTTCCATTCCCATGATAATCTTGTCTTCCGCATAATAGGGATATGACAAAATCCTATAGTCTTGCTCACATTTTTTCAGTTGCTCTAGGCTCTCCTTTGGCATGTCAAGGATGAACTGAGCCTTAGATAGCAGTAAATGCTCTAAACCTATAGTATACAGATTTTCTTTGTACCGCTTAAAAACGTCCTTAACTTCAACTTTATGCCTTAAATCTATGCAGTCGCAAAACAAGTCCAGCACAGTTATTTTTGGAAGACCTTCTTCAGTTATGCCATTAATTGTGGTGAGTCTATATCTTTGGCCATGTCTCCAAGCAGTGAAGCGCCTGTCATTCGCTGTTGCAAAAGACTTATACTGTGTCCCAAAGGCTTTATCCATGTTTAAAAGAAGCTTATAAAACTCCATCCCCTGCTTTTTAGGAACTATAAAATCAGTATCCTTTATGGCTCTAGCCAAAGATCCTCCAGCATTCGCACTTTTGCAGTGGATTTTGACCGCTGCTCCGCCAAATAGTAAAGCCGGAATGGGTTTATCGCTAACCCTTTTCTCAAAAGCATTAGGATACGTTTCATGAAGTTTAGGTGCGTTCGCAACAGCCCATAGAGTAACCATAGCACTTCTCATTGGAAAATAATTTAAGTCTATGTATGACGATAAGCCAAGGCTTTCCCTAAGCTCCCCTGCGTCCACATTTGAGGTCAATGGCAGTTCAACATCATAGGTGGTTCCATCTAAATCTTTGTATAGAATAAACTTCTTGGGCAAATCAGCCGTAGATTCTTTTCCCATTTTAAACGCCCCTAACAGATAGTCTCGTTATTCAACATCATCCATAAATACTTTAAGTAGTTCCACACTAAAAACGCGACGCGAAATACATAAACATTATTTCTCATCACGTAAGGAATAAGGCATATATTTTATCCTTCACAGTTAATCTAATGCTCCAAAAGAGGGGCCGTAGTCTAGGCAGGAATGACGACGGGCTCCAGAAAGTAGCAAACGGGTTTGCGGACCATCGCTTTGGGATGAAGAAGTTCTGGAGCGGTCAGGAGAAACCCGTAGGAACAGCCCAGCGCTGTTTCCGGGTAAAGGTCGTCGGTTCAAATCCGGCCGGCCCCACCAAAAGCCCCCTTTTGCAAAAATAAACAACCTTGGTTGAGCATTTGGAGAAATAGATTCGGAGCAAGCAGTTTTGCCCAGCTTCTCTCTATCGACTATTTACGCAGCTTCCTCAGAGCCTTATCAACATCTCCCAATTCCAGCTTCTCAAGAGTCTCCGACTTCGGCACTCCGTTCTCGTCCCAACCAGCCTCCTGATAATACTCCTGCACGCTCTCCCTCACGCTGGTTCTGTCAGCAGCTTTCCCCTTATATGGCCCCGAAGGCAACGGCTCATAGAATCTGCTTGGGTTATCGTCATGAACTTTCGGGTTCCACTTCAAATCTGGTCCTCCTAAAAGCAATAATGCCCGTTGTATCTGCAACGTCTTTAACCCGCCACCTTTGCCCCAATTCTCACGCGTCAACTCTAGACCCGTGACTGCATTGTAAAAGTCAAACTTCAAATTCCTAGGCAAACCAAAACCACCACTGAAATTGCAGCAGATCGCTGAATCATTGAACACTGCCCATACTTCACCCAAAGCCCCGTCCACAGGCAAGTCGGTTATTGATGTGTGATCGCCACATTGAACTGAACACGCATATCCTATGTCGGTCGAAAAGTCTTTGCCGCTGCGAATGCCATGGGCACCAATCCCGATGCCTTTACTCTGAACAGCATACTGTAGCACGTCTTTGCCTTTCATCTTTCCTATCTTCAATGCTGCCCGATACGTGCCTTCAGCCAATAAGTTGCCAACGCCTTCCCTCAAGGCAATTTTCTTTGCCAACTTGGCGAAAGCTTCAGTGTCTCCCCATTTCAATTCTATGCCGTCCAGATCATTCTTGGACAAGATACCCCTCTGGAACAGTTCAGCAGCAAAACCCATAACATTGCCTGTCTGAATGCCGCACAGCCCGAGATCATCGATCAAGGAAGCCATAAACACGTCTTCTTCAGGCGTAAAAATACCTAGGTTGGGGCCTAGATATGCCTGCAATTCATAATCGGGATTATCAGTTATCGCCCCCTTAAACTTGCCAGACTTGACAAACGCGATCTTCAGACAGTTTGTGGGACAGCCAAAGTCACTCCAAGACTGCTTCACCCAAACCCTATTCTCAAACTGGTCAACACCATAGCTTTTCTCATCATGCCACTCTTCCTGCCAATTCCTGATAGGCTCAGAACTCGACTTTGCAGCAAACGAGTAACCGCCACCGCCCGTTCCCCACCGTCTCCACAACACATTTTCATACGCACTCTTATCTACGGCGTTAATCATCCGCCTGACTTTTCCAAGGTCGGCAACCTCAGGCAGCGGGCCAGTACCCTTAACGGCGACCGCCTTAAGATTCTTCGAACCCATAACCGCTCCGTAACCGCCGTAGCCTGCTGCATGCGTCCACTTAGCCACAACCACCGCGGTTCGAACCTTATTCTCGCCTGCGGGACCAATGTACAATTTTGCAGGCTCCTTCCACTCACCATAACGCGGGTAACGCTCACTCAACAGTCGCCTACATTCCTTGTTAAGCAACGTGTTCGTTTCTTTGCCATCCTTACCCCAAATGCGGCTTGCATCTCTGATCTCAACATCCGAGTCTTTAATGAACACGTAAACGGGCTTCTCAGCCTGTCCCGTAACAATGACGCCGTCATACCCGGCGCAGCGCAATTCAACTCCGAACTCGCCGCCAACAGTTGAACCCACAACCCCATTACTCTGCGGAGACTTGCCCGAGACGCAAACTCTGCCGCCTGGGAAAAAACCTGTAAGCGGTCCAGGCAGAAAAAGCAGAACATTGTCAGGGCCAAGCGGATCCAGCTCCTCCCATTCACCGATCAATCTATCGCAAAGGATTTTTGCTGCAAGTCCCCTGCCCCCTACGTAATCCTTCAACAACTCATCGTCAAACGTAACGTCTTTGAAAGCGCCTTCTGAAAGACCAATCTCCAAGAATTTTCCAGCATAACCCAATATCAAATGAACTCCTCCGCCTTCTCTCCATACAATTTAATCGCAAGACTCCTAGTCTGCTCCTCAGGCTTACGTGCGTAAAGCCTGTACGGATGTTCTCCTCTCGTAACGGTTTTCAAGACGTTCCATCCCCCTTCTTGGCAGACCTTCACGCATTGCGGATTGCCATTGCATAGGTCACAGATTACGATTTTCTTATCTGCTGGGTGCATATGTGGGATTCTTCCAGGACATGCTTCTATGCATTTTCCGCAACCAGTGCACTTCTCATCGTTCACCAAAACAGCGCTAGTTTTTCTGCTTATAGACAAGGCCTTAAACGGACATGCTTCAACACATGGATAGTCTTCACATTGCGCACACAGATGCGGAAAATCTGCGCCTGGAACCAACATGAAAACCCTCACTCTTGATGCTTCCGGCCAGATCCTGTTCTCGTGATGAAGCGAACAGGCAATCTCACATTTGCGGCATCCGCTGCATTTCGAAAGGTCTCTCGCTATCCAAATAGGCTCCTTCCTTGTTGCCAAACCAATTAGCCTTCCCTAAAACTCTTGAGAAAATGTTTTTAGAGTCTGCCTCAATTTAAACATGACGTTTTCATACGGCAAGGTTCCCGTTGAGCCCTGCAATGCTGATTGATCGTAAAAACCTCAAGCCAACTATACTACGAGCGCGCAGGAGCTTTTCCACAAAGCAGAATTGTAAGATTTAAACGTAAGTCTAAACCTAACCGGCCCCACCAAAAGCAATCTGTGCATATCATTTGGAGAAATACTTCCGAAACAACTATATTGCCCAGCGTCCGGAGTAAAAACTCTGATTAAGTAAATATATGGGTAGACCTTTCTAGAATTCTTTTAAATAAGGGTAAGCAATTGAAGGGGATAATGGAGAAACTTAAATCTTGGAAGATTAGAAGAATCCTTACGAAGGAATTTAATGAGAGGTAAAGGTGCATCTGTGACCAGCAATAGCAAACATCGATCTGGTACATCAATTCCAGCTTTTACAGCCTTCAGTCCATTTGGCACTCTTCTGATTTACCACTTTTATCCCATTATGCCTTTAAGATGGATTTTTCTTGTTACCATGCTTAAGTCGATTTCCTTGCTCTCAATATACGTAAACATCACAGCGGGTGACCTCTTGTGGACTATGTTTGGAATTTGGACTTATATTATTGTCTGCACGCCATTCTACTTGAATGTTGTTAAGGCACAGCGTGTGATGGATGTTGAGAAAAACTGTGACAAGATCACTTTCACAAACCTCTTTAAGATTTGTTCAAACGCTGTTTTCTCAGATTACAGAATCGCCTTAACAGCAAAAATTCCATTGGTGATGCAGGTGCTTGTTGGAGGTTCCATACTTTACGGAGTTTTTGGGGCTGACTGGATAATACACGCTCTAGCAGGATTCGGAATAGGAGGCATAGCTTTAAAAGCCTACAAAACAGGTGTGAACCATTACGGATATAGCCACTTAGTTTCATATTTCCATCTAAATAGACTTCGCATTTCTGGGGTCGAGAGAGAAACAGGTTCGTTAGGGTTTACTCTTTTTAGTCTTGTAGTTGTTGCATTAATATGGGAGATCTTTGAAAGAGCCGTTTATCTCATGTCACCAATCAATGTGTTTAGGGTAGGAATGGAATCCCCTTCGAATATTATTGGCGATATAGTTTCTGCAATCACGGGTGGAATGGCAGCGTGGTACCTCGTTAAATGTAAGCTCAAATGGCTCTAAAATATATGGTGTGATGAGATAGGCAAGTTAACGTTTCTGACCAAGTCGAATGGAAAGAATTGCCTATGTGCCTTCCAAACGCATCTAGTAGCTTCCAGAGGATCTGCCTGTTTTCTTTGGGTTTTCTTGTATTCTAACTATGTCAGCCAGCTGTGGAGTCGATACTTCAAATAGTATTGAATCTTTTTTTCCTACTATACTGTGTATAGTCTTTGGAAGAAGTGTTATGTCATCGCCCTCTTTCAGCGTAACTATTTTGTCGGTTAATATGATGTCCACTAAGCCTTTGAAACAGTAAATTGTTTCTTTCTTATCCTTATGATAATGCTGAGATGTACCCTTGTTTTCTTTTATGATCAAGATTTTTCCGCCATATTCTGCTTCTTCGGCGATCCAAAGTTCTTTACCCCAATTCTTCAAAATCTCTTTCAAACATAGCCCTCAATCAAGTAATATTATAGTTAACGTATCTTAAAAACTCGAAGGCGAAAAATGACTTGCTGTTTTACATTTGTAGTTCTCGCGCGTTCAGCACTCAATTGTAAAATTTAAACGTAAGCTCAAATCTATCTGGCACTACCAAATATCAAGAATTCTGGGCGGATCTGTGGCATAACTTTTTTAAAGTCCATAAATTGTTTAATTCTTCGGTGCCATAAAATTGAGCTCAACTGTTGAAGCTATAGACGTTGTTAAGGTCTTCGGCGATATTCATGCACTAGATGGATTAAGCTTTAGCGTCAAGCCTACAGAAATCTTTGGACTTATTGGTCCAAATGGAGCTGGAAAAACAACCGCCCTACGTGTTGTTTCAACATTACTATTGCCTACATCTGGAGCTGTGAAAATTTTCGGCTTAGATGTTGTTCAGGAAGCAGCTGAAATTCGTAAAATTATAGCCTACCTTCCGGAGGAGGCTGGGGCTTACCGAAACCTTTCTGGCTGGGAATATCTGGAGTTTATGGCTAAATTTAACACCAAAGACAAGAATGAAACTCGTGAAATGACTAAAGAAGCAGCTGAAATTACCGGTTTAGGCGAGCGCTTGAAGGATAAGACCAAAGCTTACAGTAAAGGAATGAAAAGAAGGCTTCTTGTTGCAAGAGCATTGATGAACAAACCTAAATTAGCCATTTTAGATGACCCACAAGCGGGTTAGACGTTTTGCATGCTTATCACGTTAGAGAAATAATCAAGCGATACGTGAAAGAACAAGGCGTAACGGTGCTGCTTTCAAGCCACAACATGCTTGAGGTTGAACACCTATGTGACAGAGTTGCTTTGTTAAACAAGGGTAGGATTGTTGCCGAGGGAAAACCGCAAGAACTGAAAGAAAAGTTTGAAAGTGCAAATTTAGAAGAAGTCTTTGCGAAGGTGGTTGGACTTGCTTAAAGGGTTTGTGAACATTCTTGTTAAAGAGATTAAAGAACTGGTTAGAGACCCGAAAATACTGTTAGCAATGCTAATTGTCCCATTGATAATGTTCCCAGTGTTAGGCGGCATAATGAGCTATTCAATGCAGTCAGCACGGGAACAAGCAGAAAAAGCCACACTTCTAGTTGTAGACAATGACGGAGGAAACTGGTCTGAATTGTTCACAGACTATCTCAATTTTTCGGTGAAAGTTTCCGTTGTCAATAATAGAACTCTAAACAATACTGTAACTCTAAAATTGTTGTCAGACTATAACACGACGCAGCTTATCGAGATTCCAAGCGGTTTCAGTGCAAACATGACTGAGTATAAAAATGGCAATACCAAGATAAACGCAACTGTGAATTTCTATGGAATTTTCTCAGGCGGCGGCATTCTTCAAGAGGTTGGTTCCGCAATAATTGACGATTCAGTGAGTGGTTTCAACAGATTAGTTGCTCCAAATGCAGTGTACACCTTTAAATCAACCATTATTAAAGGAGAGATTCAGAAAAATGTCGACCCTAGCATACTTTCAAGGTTAATGCTTTCACAAGCAATTGCCATGCCAATCACCATAATGATTTTACTCACTTATTCTATGTCGATAGCTGCAACCTCAGTAGCCATGGAAAAAGAAGAGAAAACCTTGGAAACATTATTGACTTTGCCCTTGGATCGCTTTGCGATTCTTATGGGGAAGTTGTCAGGTTCAATTCTTATTGCAGGTGTTGGCGCTATAGCCTACATGATTGGATTCAACTATTACATGGGTTCTATCATGGCAACGATTCCTAGCGGAACATTAGATTTAGTTTCTTTAGGGCTTGCCCCTTCATTGTTGGGTTATTTGCTTCTGGGAATTTCTCTTTTCGTTACCTTGCTTTCAGCATTAGCATTGGCAGTAATCATGTCTGCTTTTTCAGAAGATGTGCGCGGTGCTCAATCCCTCGTCGGTAACCTCACTCCTATAATAATCATCCCAGCACTCGTCCTAATGTATTTGGATGTTAACTCCCTACCCCTTGCGTTAAAAATCCTCATCTATGCACTTCCCTACAGCCATCCAATCATAGCTGCCAGAGCCGTGACGATGGGTGACTACTGGACTGTTATTTTTGGCATTGTTTATGTCACCGTCTTCACGCTCGTCATAATGTATGCCGCGTCACGGTTGTTTGCAACTGAGAAAATCCTAACGGCAAAACTAAAGTTTAGATGGTTAAGAAAACGCGCGAAAAAACCCACTAAAGATCTTCAGTAAAGCTTTTCCATTAGAAACACGCAAACTTGTTTCCGGTGCTTAATATGGGTATTCAACAGATTGAGGTTTACCCTGTTACTTTAGGCTATAAGGAACCTTTCAGAATCGCTCCCGAAGCAAGCACTGAAAGTCACAACGTCATAGTGAAAATAGTTACGGATTACGGCGTTGTTGGCTGGGGTGAATCCTCGCCATCGGAAAGGGTGACTGGCGAAACTGCAGAAACCGTTATCAAAACTCTTGATAAAATTGTGCCGAAGCTTATTGGCCTTTGTCCCTTAAGAATCGAACAAGACGTTGAGGTCATGGATTCCATCGTGGAAGGAAATCCCGCCGCAAAAACAGCCATAGAGATAGCATTGCATGATATTTTAGGAAAGACAAGTCGTAAACCCCTCTTCATGTTGATGGGCGGTTACCGTACAGAAGTTCTGACGGACATAACTTTAGGCATCAAATCTCCAAGGGAGATGGCTGAAGATGCTGTTAAAGCCCTGAAGAAAGGGTTTAAAGCCTTAAAAGTTAAGGTTGGAGTTAACCCCACTGAAGATGTTGAGCGCATAAGACTCATTCGCGAAGCGGCTGGTGGTGATATCCAGTTAAGAATTGATGCAAATCAGGGCTGGACACCCAAGCAAGCAATAGAAGCCCTTAACAAAATGGAGAAGTTTAACATTCAATTTGCCGAGCAACCAGTCCCATCAGAAGACATCAAAGGCTTAATGGAAGTTAAGAAAAAATCACCAATACCGATGATGGCTGATGAGAGTGTGCATTCTCCTGAAGATGCCTTACGCTTAATACAAGCAGAGGCAGTAGACCTCATAAACATCAAACTAATGAAAAGCGGAGGAATACTAAAAGGCAGAAAAATCGCCGCCATTGCGGAGGCGGCCGGAATACCATGCATGATTGGGTGCATGGGCGAATCTGAAATAGGCATAGCCGCCGGAGCTCACCTAGCCGCAGCAGTCAAAAACATACAATACGCAGACTTAGACTCTGACCTTCTACTAAAGGACAAGCTCGTTA
>Ga0224501_10003817_pt1 | contig 11879 bp, 7 predicted proteins | sample SF_Oct11_sed_USG_4_FD_169105 | JGI IMG/M metagenome (GOLD analysis project Ga0224501, IMG submission 169105) | Sediment microbial communities from San Francisco Bay, California, United States - SF_Oct11_sed_USGS_8_1 | ecosystem: Environmental > Aquatic > Marine > Sediment | place: USA... | reverse complement strand
GGTTGATGCCATTATTTTCCGGTAATGAAGGTTTGATGAGTCAGACTACAACCAACATAGTGAAAAAACGATCGCTCGAGATGCCCTCAACTGGTTGGATGATGATTGCAAGCAGATAGTCCAGTTTTTTGTTAGAATAGATGACATCCTTTACTTCCGCTGCACATATTGCATAATAGTTACGTTTTCTACGGGTGTCTCCTAATGGTTCACCCCGGGAAATGCTGAAATGGCTCAGTAGGTCAATTACTGCATAATTGTTCTATTTTAGTTGGAGTATTGATGTACACATGACATACCCATCACATGAAAAATTTATACAAATGTACAAAACACTTGCGGTGTGAATGTCAATCCTCATAAATGATAGATGTCCTCTTACGTTTTCGATGCACATATTGCATCATCGTCCCATCGTTTTTGCAGCAAGTCGCCGTTTTCCAACTCGTATATTGTGGACCTCTCGAAGTTGGATGAGAAGATTCACAACATCAAAGACATGCAGTTTTTAGAAGGATACTATGAGCCAACATTGTTTATTCTCTATGAGCCAATCAGGACCTGGGCCGGGTAAGAACAGAGTTTGTCACGCTCTGCGCTGTGGGGGATCAAATTGCAAGGTTCCTTTGACATGGCGCAATTGTGTCTCTTCTATGACCATTTGGTGAGACCTGAAGAATACGATGAAGCCTGTTGTCACTGGTAAATCAAGCACTGTGATCCACCCACACCTTCTTTTCTTGCATGACTATACCACCGTATAGCCAGGGTAGCTCAATTGGTAAAAAGCTTGAATCTGCATTCTAATGACTGCAGGTTCGAGCCCCACCAGTGGATAATTCGGGTCAGGATCACTCCACGATTGTTTAAGATCCACTTCTCTGTTCTCGTTTAGAGGAGCCCAGTTTTGGCAAGTGACGTGTGAAAAATGGCTCCGGTTGACTGACCACCGACGTCGTAAAACCGTCTGTTCAGTCTTGTAGGTTGTGCTTTACTCTGAATCAGCGGGTCTTCTGGTAGAGTGGATCTGACCCTGGGCATGCCCAGCTCCCACTACCAAAAAACCTGCCCTACCTCATTAGTTGCGGTAAGGGTAAAGCTGCCGGGTAGACTCTTGTTTTTCTACTAACCACAACTTAGCGTGGGGAACCATGAGCAGGTCAATTTCAATGCTCTACCTCATAGTGAGGCTTGTTTTTATTTTTGAGCTATGATCAGCGTGTGGAGGTCATACAACGGAATCCCACCATGACCAGGATTTGAACACAGATTCTCACAATTGGGAGCCTAGTGCTCTACCACTGAAGTATCCCACTATTCCTATACCTTCTCTAGGGCTCACGCGATATGCATTCTGGGAAGCGCTGACTGAATAACTCCGTGGGTCAGTCTCAGCATGAAAGATTCGTTGTATCCTGCTCAGAAAGCACAGCATGTTACATTGCATTTTATAGGCGTTTACCCGTGCGGAATGATACCTGTAAGATTGCAGCAATCTCCATCAACATTACCGAGAAGGCTAATCCTGTCATCTGGAATATGGACAACTTACCCTTTGACTGTCTTAAGGTCATCGCCATGCCTAAACCCAATGGTCAGTGCTTGACAAATCTTTTCTATTGGCAGACTTTAGGAATGTGTTTATAGGATCTTGAAAGAATTAGCTAACAGATAACATATTGATGTCTGTTCATTTGTCTGTCTTTCTTTCCCAAAGTCCAGGGCAATTGAAAGAACTTGAAAGAAAGTTACATGTCTGTGGGGTTGGAGCTTTTTGAACAGTTTTGATTTGATATGGAGTACCACGAGTGGGTCCATGTAAATGCTGCACATATGCGTGAGGTTAGTTTGCTTTGAGCTAGGATTTGATGCAAGGAGCTCACAGTCACAACAGGAGCCCGTGACCGGAATTCGAACCCAGGTTCTTGCCATTCCGAGCCCAGCGCTCTACCTCCCCATTAATCTATTCATGAGCAGTTAGCTACTCGGGGGGGGGGGGGGGTTCCAATTTCTGCAGTAAATTTAAGAGAGTGTACCAAACACAAATACAAAATAAACCTGAAATTTGTGAACCATAGATGAGCACCAACAACAGCTTCAATAGCTACAGTTGAGTACCTATGATTTTTATGGATTATATTTTAAGACTTGTGAGGTATTTTGGATGTCCTTTTGTGCGAGTTATTTTGTGTTATTTGCAGGAGGAGTTTTGATAGTGGCAGCCACATCTCTTATCTACCTTAATCAGAGTGTGCCATCTTACGCTGCCTCACTAACAAGTTTGGCGGAGTTAGGAACCTCCTTCCCTATGAGTAGGTTGACATGTCTTCTCACATAAGCACAGTGACTTCACTATTAGAATACTCAACTATTTCATTAAAGGGGTTAAGCCACGGTCGAGGATAGATGCTCTCTTGGAGTTGCGTTCCCCATTTTAAAAGGGAGATAACTCCGCATTCATTGCGGCAATAGCGATTGATCCTTTTCCAAATAGCGAATATCGGTCACTCGAATAACTACGGCCCAAATGGGCCAAAAAGAAATAAAATGGGGTCCAAATACTAAAACTTAGTAACGTAATGATCTTTACTCCCTCATAACATAAGGCGCATTCACGTGCTCAGGTTTTTCGCGACCGAAATGGAATGGAACTAGAAATTCGATGTAAAATCGGAGAAAAGTGAAGCTACAAGAAGTGCTTTACTGGGAGCCGTTGCGTTTGGGCTTCTATCTTTGCGCAAAAATGGCACTAACGGCCACTGACAAAGGTGAAACCTTCACTCTGAAACCCTATTTCTGTATTTTCGTTGCACATTTTCTCTATTCAGACTTGTGTAACTACAAGTCTAGTATCAATGCAAACAGCTCCGTGTTAATTTCCTGTTTCGAGGCCAATTTTGTTGCGCCAAGGGCTCCAAGTATGCGCAATGAATAGGATATTTAAGCTTGGTAGGCTTCAGGATGTGAAAATAAACGGACACTTTTGGCCATGGCTTAACCCCTATAAGTTTCTCTAAGTTAAATCGCTGAAGAGTGCCCTCATACTGATAAAACTTTTACACCAGAGGAATTGCCACAATCTTTTGACATGGTTTCCTGCCAAAATCATGTTGCGGCAACTTAATGTGGGTATTGACCATTGAACTGTCAATATTCTGTCCATTGCCCGATGAAGCTAGCATTTTTCTTCCGCCGGATCTACACTGCGATCTTGTTGGCTACTTTACTAGTACTACAGTAGTAGAATAGTTTTACAAAAGGTGACCAGCGTACAGAGTCCTTACGCGCTGATGGGACTATAACAATTCCATTTTTACATGAATGAACTATTGAGCTGCATGCTACAAGTGAGCTTGTGGGTATTGCTAGTAATAGCAACTAATTTCGTCTTCGTCGCTCATGCCTCCATTCGGAATTTGTCAGCCTACAAATTTATGTCACAAAAACTAGGCCATATTGCGTATTTTTTATGAGTGAACAAGTACAGTGTAAAAGCAACACATTGCCGCAACTAATTGCGGAAAGCTCTCCCTGGTTTAAAAGTCAGACTGTAGAACTTAGGTGTTACCACATTTCTGTGCGTGGGAGCTCGAGTGACTATTTGCCGGTCTCACATTGTATCTTTGATCTCATTTTTTCGAAGATCTTGCTCAAAACCTGCTGCGTTTAATGGCTGATAAGGTATGACACAATACGATGGTGAGCGGAGCTTAGCGATTCCCGTTGGTTTCATCCCTATCTAAACACGGATCCGATAGTCAAGCTGTTGACTCACTATATAGGCTTATATGATCCAAACAGAAAATGAAGTTGTGTTTGCTGTTTTAGCGATTTGTTTGAAATTCACTCAATGTACAATGCATTCGTGGTAAAAGCCATCTTTTGTGAATCTTTGATGAGAATACAAAATATGAAAAAATAGTTTGGAGTCAGCATGGCCGCCGATTGATCTCGCTTGGCAAGGTAACGGATATGACGATCGTTTGGCCGTTAGCAAGGACTATTGCGTACAAACTGTGCTTGGTAAGCATTACCAATGAACTGAATAACAAGTAACCACAGGAATTTCATCGCCCTGGGCACAAGGCATCATGAATGCCTGCCCGCAAGTGGTAGGAAAAACATCGCTAGTTTGCTAAGTCAACCACTTTTCCACCACCGGAGAGTACAACGACTCGCCCCTGGCGTGTTTTTTACTGACTGTCCACGGTGAATCCGACGCAACCGCTTATACACTTTAACGAACAACGGCCAGTCCAATGATACCAGGCGGTCAAGATGGCCTTTCCTCTTTTAATTGGAATTGCTTGGGTCATATTGATGTTTGGTTGAAGTTGGCCTTGGGCATAGTAAACCTATTATATTATACTAGCCCTGCCCGGACTTCTAGGCCCACTAGACACTGCGCTATATTCTCACCCGACGCCAATGGATGCCATAGTTTGGTGGTTAGTGAAGTGCATTGATCACCCTACTGTCAGTGTTGCTGATTTCACATCTTATATCACAAGGGCTCTCTATCCACTCGTGTGTGTAATGGAGATACATCCTGGTCGTATGGATAGCACACCCTCTGCGCCATTACCGCTAAAAAAATTTGAGTGCTTCTCAATGCCCTACCTCTTCAACATACTTTGTTGCTTCCTGATTGTTATTGACAGACTGACTTGCCACGGAAAATCAATCCGTGTGCCTAAACATTGGTTACCACTTACTAACCAAATAATAAGAATGATGTGCAATGTGTGTGTGTGTTTTATTGTTCTAAACCGAACCAAAAGTCGAGAACAAATATTGAAAATGTATTTATTCTGTCAGTGATTTTGAAGAATTAAAGAGATTGGTGGCGTATGTTTCACGATTAGAATTATACAGCAAAAAGGAGATGACATTCTTCTAAGAACCTTTCTGCTCTAAATCTATGCCCGGAATACTTATCGTTGTATTCATTATTGCTCCCATTTCTCTTGTCATGATGGCGTGTGTATCTTGTAGAGGCCCAGGCAGGAATTGTTATCTCTCTGGATAACTCATATGCTAGTCTCATATCAGCAGATCAAGTTCTCTTCACTACCAAAACTGGAGATATGTAAGTCTCAGATCTTATTTTGCATGCACAAAATGGTAGGATGAGCGGTGGATCAGCGGAAAGCGTATTGGGCCATGGACTGGAGGTCCCTGGTTTAATTGTTAGCTCAGGCAAAACGCAAAACTTTGTCTTTCGAAAAACCGTCGTCGATTTCGGATCCCAGTGTTAACTAAAGGAAACCCACCCATAGAGTTCCCTTGATCATTGGTACGTGAGTGCAAGTAGAAATTATCCTGATAGTGCACCCTGAGAAACGCTGAAATGAGGACAGCAGGCCATTTTCGGCATACCCCTGACACTTGTCAGGACACAAAGAAGATACAAAAAGGTTCAAAATTCCAGTTGTAGATAAAAGGGATTGGTCTTTCTTCTTTCCCTTGGTATATTTTTTTATTCTTATTTTCTTTCGGTGCATTGATATTGATAAAATCCAAATTGTCCTTTGTAGTTATGTTTTGACTATGGTATTGGATAGTACCAGAGTGATGAAAAGTTTTCATATGGAGAAGGCAGCCTCCAGCGTTATCCCATCATGCGTAAGTTCAAAATATTCTTTTGTATCGCAAACAAGACTAGTCTGATACAACTGATCTAGCTCAATTCCAGAGACTAAATAAAAGATGAGGTTGGACAGCTAAACAACTAACATAACTGATGAGCTTGACGACTCCCTCCCCGAATCATTTCTCTATAGGTTATTTTACTGGTAGAGTACACATGTTACTTTTACAGATTTGCGTCGTCTGCAATGGAATTGTTTTCCTTGGGTCTCATCTTGGCAACTCTCTGCTACTAAAGTATACAACAAAGAACTCGGCAGACAAGCAAACTCACGCACTGGTACGAACCCTTATTCAGTGATGGCGAATCGTTTTTTCAATTACCTTTATATGCATAAATTTTCTGAATTACGCAATGAAACTTGATTGTCGCATTCGGTGTGCAGTGATTCTTGCACATGTTGATTAACATACTGCTTGCTGACTCATTTCAGACGAACCATGCTGATCATGATTTGGCAAATACCTCAGAGCGGGATTCTGATTGGATTGGTGAGTTACCGATTGCTCATCTTTTTTCCTCTCCAATTCTACTCAGGCACTTGGACATCTTATCCAATGGACCTCCCAAGCCTGAGGCTTGTTAGAGCGGTAGGAGGTAGGATGAATGTGCGAAGCTCATCCTCACAACGGTGGCCTACCGTGACCTGGATTTGAATCAAGGTTCTCACTGTTGTAAGCCCACTGTTTTCACCACTGAGCTATCTTATTATCCCCTCTTTTGGTAAAATGAATGTGGACCCAATTTTGTGATTAGTTCAGAGAACACTTTCACAATGCGGAAATCAGATAACATAGGAGTGGGCTCAGTGGTGTTATAACCGAATCTAAAAGCCTCCTTGGACTGGTACGCTTATCTCACCCCTGTTTAGATGCCCGTAGTCAAAGCTGGAGTTTCTCGTGCATATTTCTGCCGATGACCTCTGAACCTCCGTAATATGAAGTGGCCAGGCAAAATCCGATATTTTGGAGTATAATTAGTATATTGCTTTAGAAACAGGAAAAATAATGCGCGATATATTGAATTGTCACAGATAAAGTAAAATCGTGGTAGGGTCCAGAGTTTGAGTTGGAGTCAGACTAGCCCATAACACTTAAGTGTAGCATCAATGGTTGATCCGTTCCAGTAACATTCATGGAGAACACACAAACTAGTTTCTGTATTATATGTGAAAGCTCTGCATATCGGCATTCGCGTACACGCAATTGCACATCCCGTCGACGAACTTGTTTTGTATGAAGTAATGTACGCGGTGTCGCATGATTTGCCATCGTCGACGACCTGAAATCGGTGGTGCCCTTTTATTCTCGACGTGCGTCCGCACACCTTCGCTTCACGTACTTTCAACAGAAACACTTCTGTTGATGTACGCGCACTTATTGTCTCAGCATGAACTTTCTGTATGAAGACATTGTTTGTGCTCAGGCATGTATTTTCTGTGACATTACTTCTGATACAGAGAGGCCCAGCTCCATTCATATAGTCTGTGTACGAATAAATATTCTTGCTAATAGCTATCAGGTTGGTGCTGAGGGTATTTGCCATTGATAATTGGGTGTTTGTGTAGCAAATTTCATTTCTGTCCGTCACCGATTGTCCGCTCGTGGTGTTGAGCGTTCTCAATCTGCAATTACCTCGATCATAGTAGGGTATCAGGGTTCCATTGATGAAAAATTCAGCTCGGGCGTTAGGAGATGTAATGGCATAGTATTCGGGGCACTCCAATACATTGCATTTGACTATGTTTTTTATTCCTTCTTCACCACCTACTTGTATGTAAAGGTTTTGAGCTTTGTATACAAAGATGCTTTTAGGTTCGCGGAATCTGACAGCTGAGTGTAGACCAGTTATAGGAATAGCGGACTGGTCATCACCACATGTATTAATATATGGGGCGTGTTGCCAGCTATTCCCCATCCATAGTTTGATGATGCAATCTTTCAAGCGGTCGGCCACCAGCACTATGAAAAAATCAGGGCTTACTGCCATAGTAGTTATGTCTGAAATATGAAGGAATACATCATTTTCAGACGAGTGGCGTCCCAAAGGGCAGCTGTTCTCTAGCCCAGGCTGCACTAGGCCATATATATGCGCGCATCCATTTGCATCAAGGCTGTAAATCGCCGTGGTTGTGGCCGCAAATACTCTGTCATCGAATAGCGGATCCCATGAAATGCCCCGCACGTCCATCTGTGAAGGTATTGGGATGGTGCTGAGCAGTTCTAGGATCTGATAACTGACTGACCCTAAAATCAGCGCGAAATCGTTAAAAGCATGTTTAGACACTTCAAGCACAAAATAAAAGTGATATGTCAAACTTAACTCACCATGAATCAGTAAGAGCATTAGATTGGATACCCACAGAAACATTATCTTTCGGCAAGCCTGTGGTCAGGAGTGGACATGTGAGCAACACAGCGCCTTCTGAAGTGGCTCACTTATCGATTTTTTAATGAGCTGGTTTGTGGTCAGACAGGTAGATCCTTGAATCACTGCAAACTCGCTTGTTTTACAGTCTAAATCAACAATACCAAATGATCCGTTAATTGTATAGGTATCCTGGTGGCAACCAGGTATAGCCTCTTGCAGAAACAGTAGTTATTGATACCAAAATAGGACAACCATATGAAGTTTTATAGCAGCGATCGCTGTGGAGGGCTCTAAATACGCACAATGGATAGGGGTCTATCAAAGCTTCCATTTGAGCTGGGTATTGGGCCCATTTATTTATGGCAGGCTTCAGAATATAAAAACAAGTGAAGACACATTTGATTTTGTCTTCACCTCTTTGGGGTTTGCTATGATAGGTGCTACATTGATGTTGGGCTGTTGAATGGAGTCATGGCCATTTTGGGAGTTTAATTTTGCATTCTCATTATGATTGTTCCTGCTGAGGCATGGTTTTATTTTTGTCACCTGATCGTGATCAGTCTGTGGTGAGGGTATGTGTGTCGGTGTGGATAGCTAGCTGTTCATATGCAGTGTACATATGCATGTAGAGTTATCGTCTCTATGAGCGTGTGATGTATAGTGGGGTTGCTTTCTGGTAATCCGTGTCAACGTTATTTGTTGCATAATATCCACCCTAGGATAGATATTTCAATGAACATTTTAGAGGCTATCTTTATTAGAGTTGTCCTCCCCATTCTGAGACATTTTGTATTACATAAAAACTACTCGCACACAATAGCAAAAGTTTTGGGTATACAAACCTCACCGAGACTAACAAGATTAGTCCTTTATCATTTTAGGCAAAATATTAAGATAACTATAATATTACAAAATTGCATAACAAGTAATGGGGGCACCTGGTATAATCAGGTCATGTGAAAAGCAAGCATGAAGATGACATGCTCCATCGCTATTATCAAAGGTGAATGCTGTGCATCGTGTATTCAGAGCGCACAAGGTTCCACAGCTATCTTTGCTTCCAGAAATGACGTTGCGCAGATAATCTTCATCGCACCGATTGTTGCTCCCGACTATTGTAAATGGATGGTGACCTTGCCGCGGCTTTGGCCCAGCACAGATTTTATTTTGGTTTCTTAAAACATATACCCAGTCATTATTTCTGGCGGTGAAGGTGAGCCCCGCGCTTTCCTCCAGGATAAGAGGGCCAGTGTCCAAGCATCCTTCATTTGATGGTGGCATTATACATAGCTCTGGTCCGCCATTAATGAAATCCAGATAATGATAAATTTTGCCCTCAGTAGTAAGAAACAGACTTTGACCCATTCTAACCATTGTGATTTTTGTATCGCACCAGTCGCTTCTCTTGATGGTGGTCTCTCCATTCAAATTCTCTATCAGCTTGCAGCTCTCTCGATCATAGTAAATTATCTTTGTTTGGCGTCCAGATATTCGAGAGATTATGAAGTCGACTGTGCTATCAGTCACAAATTGTAACTCTTGACATTGCTGATAGACAGTATTGCATTCAACAATGGTAAAATGCGATATTAGATCTACCCCAAAGTATAGGCAATGGTCTATTTCTTCTGGCATAATTGACAGCGGATTCTTGAGGCCTGTGTTTGAGAAAGATCCTAGACTATAACCATTGTTATGACAATTTCCAAGGTATTCCTTATGTTCAATTGGCGTACCATCGCTTGAAAAATACAATACATAGATACACTCGTCCCCTCTGTCCGCCACCAGTATCACCCACTCATCTAGTATTTGAGTCGCAACAATATCAGTTATCTTGCCAAAGGCATTGTTAACATCACCATAACCACGATATTCACATTTATCAAAGTCTGATTCGCCATAGAGATGGTAGCAACCAGTTGCTGTTATACCTATGATATATTCATTGTCAGGCTCCTGACCAGCTGCGAATATTTCTGAAGAGTTGAAAGGATTTCCTGTAGTGGTTGTGATATCGAAGTCTAGCGGTACAGGAAACCTCGTGACCTCGTGAAGTGTATTACATTTCACCCCGGCTACAAACAAATTCATTATATTCATAAATTATTCTCTTGGAAATCTCAATGTTTGATTAGATTTTGTCTGTATGGGTGCTCATCAGCCTAGATCTTCTCCTTGTAAAGATTGTCCCTTACCCGCTGACTGTGTGGAGAACTGTCTTATGGTCGGTTCAAACCCGGAACGTTCTTTGTAAGCTCGATCATTCTCCGGGCAAAGCTCGAGCTAACATCAATGGCGGATAGCACGAGCATTCTTTTGCGATTATTGCAGGTTGGACCTGCAATAATCGCAAAAGGTGGCGCTGGCAACAGCGATCATGTGACTAAGTAACCGCCATCCCATGTTTAGCCACAAAAATAACATGCTGAGCTACGTCATTAAGCAGGAATAGTGATTAGCCCTGAAACACTGGTCTTTGACCGCGCTGAAAGCTAGGTCAAAGAACATTCTTTGACCGCGTACAAAGAACATTCCTGGTTTGAACCAACCGTTAGAGGCCACTACTTTTCCTCAAAGCGTTCACTTTCCTCAGCTCTGAATAGAGCTGGGTACCCATCCCCTGCTGGGTGAACAGAGAGAGTTTGTGAAAAATCCCACACGCAAGCTGTGTTTTGAACCTGGGATCTTCAGCACCAGTGGCGAACTCTCTAACCGCTCGGCCGTCACGCCTCCTATCTTTCTAAGCTTTCCTCTTGTGGATAATAACTGTTTTATATATGCACTTGTTCCAAACAAACTGGACTTACCTAGCTGATATACTCCTACAAGCATTTGTGCAAGTGCGTATATACACATGTTGGTTTGTAATGATTTTTATACCGAATGATTTATAGGTTGAAAAAATGTGCCATGTGAGTGGATTTATCGACTTTTCCGTGGTTAATTTCCATTGTCTTGGCTTTGTATTTCATAACGTGTGGGCTACTTCCCATGTATAGAATAATTCTGTCACGTGTCTAGAGTAATTTCCAATATGTGCAAAAATAGGGCACAGAGATATTAAAAACACAAGTTTTAGGTTTACTATCTCGTGTGATAGGTCAGCGAGCAAATGACTGTGTCTCACAGACTGGCTTCCCCATGGCCCTGATTCAATTCCCGGTCGTGGCGGAGTAACTCAAGGGATGTTTCCCTGTCTGATCACATGTGCTGCCTTGCACATAGGCCTGGGAGGACCAAAGGCTAAGACCACAGCTGTAACAATGGTGAAGAGTGGGGTGGCGCCCCTTAGAAAAAATGCCATGAGATGCCTACGTATCAACCTGGTCTACGGTGGACAAAAAGAGTCTCGTGTGATAACCTTTGTTGTCCCGATAAATATTGGCGAACCTTTTAGCCTCGCGGTAGAAATTTGTGCATGACATAAAAAAAGGCTAGGCTATAGGCTGAGCCTGTATCATTTTGTTTAATGAAAAAATATAAACATACATTAGAAAATGTGGGCATGATAACAGCGGACATGCTGGAATATGAAAATCTGAAAAATTTGTGTAACTCCGAGACTAAAATGGCATGGTGTTGATCAATTTAAGACTTTCAGTATAAAATGTGGATTGAATCAAGGAGAAATTGTTCCTATCGTAACAAGACAGGCATTTTTTATCTTTTCATTTAAACATCTTATTGAGGTGACTAGTGACTTCATCTTTTTCTTTCATGAAAAATATAACTGTATCAAAGATTTTATTGTATAGTATATAGTATATACATACAGTATGTTTGCTATAGACTATTGATGTATAAATCTGTTGTTTGTTGTAAGCATAAATAGATATGCATGTATTTTACATGTATT